>Ga0228698_1000014_pt1 | contig 217258 bp, 196 predicted proteins | sample McNCre117_Aug_MG_FD_178015 | JGI IMG/M metagenome (GOLD analysis project Ga0228698, IMG submission 178015) | Freshwater microbial communities from McNutts Creek, Athens, Georgia, United States - 1-17_Aug_MG | ecosystem: Environmental > Aquatic > Freshwater > Creek | place: USA: Georgia... | reverse complement strand
CGAAGCCTTGAATTATGACACAGTTTTTAACAACCAGTCAAACTTTTTTAAAAAGTTTTTGCAGCCAATCTTGTTACCAACCGCAACCCGCTGCAATCAGCGAAGCCCTCGACTATAACACGGGTTTTTACCTAGTTAAAGGAGGGCGGTAAAAAATCTGCAGAAAGATCAGGCTGGCGCCCTGCACTTCGGCGCTGACTTTGCAAGCCAAGTCCTGCCCTCTTCCATCTTCTCATTACGATGGCAACAACTTGAGGAGATGCTCCATGCTGGACCTGCTGATCACCGGTGCGAACCTGCCAGACGGACGCACTGACATGTCGGTTGCCGTGCAAGACGGAAAGATTGTGGAGGTCCGTGCGGGCCTGCAGGCCCCGACGCACAAGCTTGTCGATGCCGAAGGCATGCTGCTTTCCAGCACTTTTGTAGACGCGCACTTTCACATGGATGCCACGCTGTCGTATGGATTGCCGCGCGTCAACCAGAGCGGCACCCTGCTGGAGGGGATCGCCCTGTGGGGTGAGCTCAAACCGCTGCTCACGCAAGACGCCTTGGTGGAGCGGGCCATGGCCTACTGCGACTGGGCTGCAGCTAAGGGGCTGCTGGCAATCCGCACCCACGTCGACGTATGTGACCCACGCTTACTTGCGGTGGACGCGCTGCTGCACGTCAAACAACGCGTTGCGTCCTACATCGATTTGCAACTGGTCGCGTTTCCCCAGGACGGCGTGCTGCGTGGGCCACAAGGTGCGGCGCAACACATGGACAACCTCCGACGCGCGCTCGACAAGGGCGTAGACGTGGTGGGCGGGATACCGCACTTCGAGCGCACCACGGCAGACGGAGCGCTGAGCGTGAAGTTGCTCTGCGAATTGGCCGCTGAGCGCGGGCTCATGGTGGACATGCATTGCGATGAATCCGACGACCCGCACTCCCGCCATGTGGAGACCCTAGCCTTCGAGACGCAGCGGCTGGGCCTGCAGGGCCGCTTGACCGGCTCCCACCTGACCTCCATGCACAGCATGGACAACTACTACGTCAGCAAACTCATCCCGCTGATGGCCGAAGCGCAGTTGCATGTGGTGGCCAACCCTTTGATCAACATCACCCTGCAAGGCCGCCACGACAGCTACCCCAAGCGCCGCGGCATGACGCGCGTGCCCGAGCTGCTAGCCGCCGGCGTCAACGTCGCCTTTGGGCACGACTGTGTGATGGACCCCTGGTACTCCCTGGGCAGCGGCGACATGCTGGAAGTCGCCCACATGGGTTTGCACGTAGCGCAAATGACCAGCCAGGCTGCGATGCGCCAGTGCTTTGACGCGGTGACCGTGAACGCAGCACGCGTGATGGGCCTGCAAGGTTATGGGCTGGAGCCCGGCTGCAAGGCGGACTTCGTTCTGCTGCAAGCACGGGACCCGATTGAAGCCATACGCCTGCGCGCCACACGGCTCAAGGTATTCAAAGCAGGCCGCCTGATTGCAGAGTCGCCAGCTGCAACCAGTCACTTGTATTTGCCCGAACGACCTGCACAAAGCAGCTTTATGGTGTGAGATGACCACGGGTGCCTGTGGGCCGGACACAACCGATAGTGGCTCATACGCCGCCCGCACATAAGCAAATACACATTGATGTCTTAGGTGGTTTAGTAGTTAACAACTGACTATTCAGTCGTTCCTGTTTTAACGATCAACTTCCAGAATGCCACCCATCGCACTGTTGCGTTGCAAACATTCCGGAGTTGACCATGGCACACCGCCAACCCACCGCTAGTTTTTCCCGCCGCCCGTTTTTGAAACTGGCCGCTGCCGTCGCTCTGGCAGGCGCATCGTTCGGCGCTTTCGCGCAGGCCGTCACCCTGCTGAACGTCAGCTACGACCCCACCCGCGAGCTGTACGTGGAGTACAACGCCGCCTTCACCAAATACTGGAAGGCCAAGACCGGCCAGGACGTGACCATCAAGCAAAGCCACGGCGGCTCGGGCAAGCAAGCCCGCTCGGTGATTGACGGACTGGATGCCGACATAGTGACGCTGGCACTGGCCGGTGACATTGACGCCATTTCCAAGAACGGCGGCTGGCTGCCCAAAGACTGGCAAAAACGCCTGCCGCACAACTCCTCGCCCTACACCAGCACCATCATCTTTGCGGTGCGCGAAGGAAACCCCAAGGGCATCAAGGACTGGGACGACCTGACACGCGCCGACGTCAAGGTCATCACCCCCAACCCCAAGACCTCTGGCGGCGCCCGCTGGAACTACCTGGCCGCCTGGGAATTTGCCAAACGCAAATACGGTGGTGACGCCAAGGCTAAAGAGTTCGTGGCCAAGCTCTACGCCAATGTGCCCGTGCTGGACACCGGCGCGCGCGGCTCCACCATCACCTTTGCCCAACGCAACCAGGGCGACGTGCTGATTGCCTGGGAGAACGAGGCCTACTTGCTGGAAAAAGAATTCGGCGCCAAGTTTGATGTGGTGGCACCTCCTTTGAGCATCCTGGCCGAGCCGCCCGTGACCGTGGTGGACAAGAACGTGGACAAAAAGGGCACCCGTGCCGTAGCAGAGGAATACCTGAAGTACCTCTACACCGAAGAAGGCCAGGACATTGCCGGCAAAAACTTCTACCGCCCCGCCGTGTCGGAGAAGGCCAAGGCCAAGTACACCAAGCAGTTCGCCAAGATCAAGCTGTTCACCATCGACGAAGCCTTTGGCGGCTGGGAAAAAGCCGACAAAGAGCACTTTGCCGACGGCGGCAGCTTCGATCAGATCTATACCAAGAAATAAATTTTTCGCACGGGTCACTGCGCAGGCCAAAAGGGGAAAACTCTCCCTGCAGCCTGCCCTATGACACCAGCTCCCTTCAACGCTGTCACACACCAAGGTTTGCCATGTCTGTTCTCTTGATTGCCGGAAGCCCCTCCGAGCGTTCACGCACCGCCGCGCTGCTAGAAGCCGCCGGCCAGCGCTTGGAAACGCGGGGCGTATTGGTGGACCGCCTGCGGGTGCGTGACATCTCTCCCCAGGCCCTGCTGCTGGCTGACTTCGGCCACCGGTCCATCAGCCAAGCCATCGGTCAGGTGGCAGAAGCCCAGGTCATCATCGTGGCCACGCCGGTTTACAAGGCGGCCTACAGCGGCGTGCTCAAGGTGTTTCTGGACGTGCTGCCGCAAGACGCCTTCAAGGGCAAAACCGTGTTGCCCCTGGCCACCGGCGGTAGCCCCAACCACATGTTGGCGCTGGACTACGCGCTGCGCCCCGTGCTGCAGTCACTGGGTGCACGCCACATCCTCTCCGGCATTTTTGCCATCGACTCGCAAGTCACGCTCTCGCCCGAAGGCTCTTACAGCGTGACGCCCGAGATCGGTGCGCGGCTGGACGCTGCCGTCAACGTACTGATTGAAGAGGCGCTGCCGCACACGCTGGCCCATGCCAGCCGCTTTGCGCCGGTGCATTTCTCGCAGGTGCGATGTAGCGTCTAAAGCGCAACCACCGCGCCCCGGCGCACACCCTATTTCCATTGCCTCGAAGGGCTGCAAACCGCAGCCCTCGGGCCCCTGTTGTCTCCGTTTTTCAAGGGAACCCATTTATGTCCATCACCCGCCGCCAGTTGTTGGCAAACGCCACCACCATCGCTGCTGCCTCCACCGCCCTGTTCAGTGGCAATGCAGCCTTCGCCCAAACCGCTACCCGCACCTTGCGCATCGGCTACCAAAAAGGCTGGCTGTCCATCCTCAAAGGCCGTGGCACTTTGGAAAAACGCCTGGCCCCGCTGGGCGTGAACGTCACCTGGACCGAATTCAACGCCGGGCCAGTGCAACTCGAAGCCCTCAACGTAGGATCGATTGACTTCGGCGATGTCGGCGAGGCCCCACCCATCTTTGCCCAGGCTGCAGGCGCACCACTCGTGTATGCCGGTGCCACCGTGCCGCGCCCGCAGCTGGAGGCCATCGTGGTGCCCAAGGATTCGGCCATCCAGAAAGTGACCGACCTCAAGGGCAAACGCATTGCCTTCAACAAGGGCTCCAACGTGCAGTACTTCCTGGTCAAGCTGTTGGAGAAAAACGGCCTGAAGTACAGCGACGTCACCCCCGTGTTCCTCCCCCCACCCGACGCCCGCGCTGCGTTTGAAAAAGGCGCGGTGGATGCCTGGATCATCTGGGACCCCTTCCTTGCCTCCGCACAAAAAACGCTGCAAGCCCGCCTGCTGGCCGATGCCAAGGGCGTGGTGAACAACCGCCAGTACTACTTCACCTCACGCGACTTCGCCACCAAGAACACCGATGTGCTGAAGATCGCCATCGATGAAGTCAACACCATAGACACCTGGATCGGCGCCAACAAGACGGCAGCCGCTGCCGAACTCTCCACCGTGCTCGGCCTGGACAAGAGCATCACCGAGCTCTACGTGAACCGCGCCGCCTTTGGCACCAAGACCGTGACCAGCGACATCCTGGCCGAGCAGCAAGCCATTGCCGACACCTTCTTTGAGTTGAAGCTCATCCCCAAGAAGCTCAACCTGCTGCACGCAGCACCGGTGAATCTGGGCTAAGGCGCACAAGCGAATCACACCATGCGTAACAAAACAACACGCCAAGGCCAACGCCGTAGCCTCTTGCACGTGCTGGCCGTCACCGCAGGCACCTGGGGCCTTGGCGGCCCCATTGCCCTCTCAATGACCAGCCGCGCTTTCGCCCAAACCAACCCCGCTGCAAAGGCCCCCGACGTGCTGCGCATTGGCTATCAAAAATCGGCTGCCAACCTCGTCATCCTGAAGCAGCAAGGCGCGCTGGAAAAACGCTTCCCCAACACCAAGGTGAGCTGGATCGAATTCCCTGCCGGCCCGCAGTTGCTCGAAGCGCTTTCGGCTGGCAGCCTGGAATTCGGCCTTACCGGCGACTCGCCTCCGGTCTTTGCACAAGCCGCTGGCAAAGAATTGGTCTATGTGGGCGCCGAGCCGCCCAAGCCCGACAGCTCGGCCATCCTGGTACTGCGCGACTCACCGCTCAAGACCTTGCCCGAACTCAAAGGTAAAAAGATCGCGCTGCAAAAAGGCTCCAGCGCGCACTACCTGCTGGTGCGCGCGGTGGAGAAGGCCGGGCTGCAATGGAGCGACATCACCCCCATCTACCTCACGCCCGCCGACGCGCGCGCAGCCTTTGAGCGCAAGAGCGTGGACGCATGGGCCATCTGGGACCCGTTCTACTCCGCCACGCAGCTCAGCATCCAGGCCCGCGCGCTGGCCACGGGGCGTGGCTTGTCCAGCAACAACTCGTTCTACCTGGCATCAACACCGCTGGCCAACCAGCACCCCGACACCATTGCCGCGCTGTTTGACGAACTCACCAAGGCCGACAAATTTGTGCAGGAAAACCGCCCGCAGGCCATCAAGCTGATTGCCGACTTCAGCGGCCTGGACGCGGGTGTGGTCAGCCTGTTTCTGCAGCGCCGCCCGCCATCGCCGACCACACCGCTCAACGCCGCCACCCGGCAAGACCAGCAAAAGGTGGCCGATGCATTTCTCAAGCTCGGGCTGATACCCAAGCCCGTGCAAGTGGCCGACATCGTCTGGAACGCACCCGCTGTGCGCCTGGCTTCTGCCAAACCCTAAGCCCCCTCTACACACCGCACCCATCATGAAAATTTTCTGGTTCATCCCCACCCACGGCGACAGCCGCTACCTCGGCACCGGCGAAGGCGCCCGCGCGCTCAGCCACGACTACCTCAAACAAGTGGCGCAAGCCGCAGACAGCCTGGGCTATGAAGGCGTGCTCATCCCCACCGGTCGCTCCTGCGAAGACCCGTGGGTGGTGGCCTCCAGCCTGCTGTCCGTTACCAAGCGCCTGAAGTTTTTGGTCGCCGTACGCCCCGGCCTGCACCAACCCGCGCTGGCCGCGCGCATGGCCGCCACCTTTGACCGCCTGAGCGGCGGGCGCCTGCTCATCAACCTGGTGACCGGTGGCGACAAGGCCGAGCTGGAAGGCGACGGCGTGTTCCTGGACCACGCCACGCGCTACGAGCAATCAGCAGAATTTATCCGCATCTGGCGCGAGATCATTGCCCGCAGCCACACCGGCGAGAGCTACGACTTTGACGGCAAACACCTGCAGGTCAAGGGCGCCAAGCTGCTCTACCCCTCGGTGCAGCAACCGCACCCACCGGTGTACTTTGGTGGCTCCTCCGAGCCCGCACACGAACTGGCTGCAGAACAAGTCGAGGCCTACCTCACCTGGGGCGAACCACCCGCCGAGGTGGCCAAAAAAGTGGCCGATGTGCGCGCCCGCGCTGCCAAGCATGGCCGTACCGTGAAGTTCGGCATCCGCCTGCATGTGATCGTGCGTGAGACCGACGCCGAGGCCTGGGCCGCTGCCGACGCACTCATCAGCAAACTCGACGACAAGGTCGTTGCCGTCGCACAGCAAGCCTTTGCCAAGATGGACTCCGAAGGCCAACGCCGCATGGCGGCCCTTCACGGTTCTGGTGCCAAACGCAGCCGTGCCGACCTGGAAATCAGCCCCAACCTCTGGGCCGGTGTGGGCCTGGTGCGCGGCGGCGCGGGCACCGCTTTGGTGGGCGATCCGCAGACGGTGGCCGCACGCATCAAGGAATACGCCGACCTGGGCCTGGACACCTTCGTGCTCTCGGGCTACCCGCATCTGGAAGAGGCCTACCGTTTTGCTGAGTTGGTGTTCCCGCTGCTGCCCGTAGAGGTGCAAGACAAGCTCAGCGGCGGCACGCCCTTTGGCCCGTTCGGTGAGGTGGTGGCCAATGTGTTCACGCCCAAGGTCTCGCAAAGCTAAGGCACGGGCATGACGCAATCTGTGCACGACACCGCGGCCATCGCCGCCGACACCATCGAAGCGCCGGGTTTTGGTTTTTTGCCAGCGGTGCCCCGCACCGGCTCGCTTTGGGCCGCTGCACAGCGCCATCTGCGCAGCGTAGTTCGCGCGCTGCTTCCTGCTGCGCCCCGCACGGGTGGCGCAAGCGCCTCCTTGGCAAGCATTGCGCAGCAAGCCTGGAGCACTGTGCTGCCCTGGCTGGTGCCGCTGGCATTGATCGCGCTGTGGCAACTCAGCAGCGCACGCGGCTGGCTCTCCAACCGCGTGCTGCCTGCGCCGGTGGATGTAGCCACTGCCGCCTGGACGCTGGCGGCATCCGGCGAACTATGGGTACACGTGAAGGTGAGCGCCGCGCGTGCGCTCACGGGCCTGGCGATTGGCGGTGGACTAGGACTGCTGCTGGGCCTGCTCACCGGCTCGGTGCGCATTTTCGAGACGCTGCTGGACAGCAGCATCCAGATGGTGCGCAACATCCCCGCGCTGGCCATGATTCCGCTGGTCATCCTGTGGTTTGGCATTGATGAATCGGCCAAGCTGTTTTTGATTGCGGTGTCGGTGTTCTTCCCGATCTACCTCAACACCTTTCACGGCATTCGCAGCGTGGACCCCGGCCTGATCGAGATGGCGCGCACCTATGGCCTCAGCCGCTGGCAGCTCTACACGCAGGTGATCTTGCCCGGTGCGCTGTCCAGCATTCTGGTGGGCCTGCGTTTTTCGCTGGGCCTGATGTGGGTGATCCTGATCGTGGCCGAAACCATTTCGGCCCAGGCCGGTATTGGCTACCTCACCATGAACGCGCGCGAGTTTTTGCAGACCGACATCGTGCTGGTGGGCATCCTGCTCTACGCCGCACTGGGCAAGCTGGCCGACTGGTTTGCCCGCACGCTGGAGCGCAGCTGGCTGCGCTGGCATCCCGGCTACCAAACTGCTTCGTGAATACGGCCATGACGGAAACCACAACTAACACTACCCATCGCGGCGTTGCCCTGTCCGCGCAAGGTCTGACCAAACGCTACGGTGCGCGCACCGTGCTGAACAACGCACAGTTGCAGATACAACCCGGCGAGTTCGTCGCCATCGTGGGCCGCAGCGGCTGCGGCAAGAGCACGCTCCTGCGCCTGATTGCCGGTCTGGAAACCGCCTCCAACGGCAGCCTGCGCATTGGCGAACAACAAGCCAACGGCGTGCGCGCCGACACCCGCATCATGTTCCAAGACGCGCGCCTGCTGCCCTGGAAGCGCGTGGTCGATAACGTGGCGCTGGGCCTGCCCGCAGAGCGCAAGGCCGACGCGGCCAGCGTGCTCGAGCAAGTGGGCTTGGGCGAGCGCCTGCAAGACTGGCCTGCGCGCTTGTCTGGCGGTCAACGCCAGCGCGTGGCATTGGCACGCGCGCTGGTACACCAGCCCGACCTGTTGCTGCTAGACGAGCCGTTGGGCGCACTCGATGCACTCACCCGCATCGAGATGCATGCGCTCATTGAAAACCTGTGGCTGCGCAACGGCTTTACCGCTTTGCTGGTGACACATGACGTGCAAGAGGCCGTGGCCCTGGCTGACCGCGTGGTGCTGATTGAAGACGGCGTCATTGCGCTCGACGAACGCATAGACCTGCCGCGTCCGCGCCACCGGGGCGATGCGCGCTTTGCTGCGCTGGAAGAACGCATCCTCAACCGCGTGCTGCAGCGCCCGCAACAAGAAGAACCCCAAGCCCCCGCCATCGATTGGCTGGGCACGCCCGCGCATGGTTTGCGCTGGGCCATCTAGAAATTCAAAACGGACTTTTCAAGGAGTAACCCATGTCCATTCAAGCCATCAACGTTCGCAACCAATTCCGCGGCAAAGTGCGTGAAATCATTCGCGGTGACGTCGTCTCCGAAGTGGATGTCGAGACCCCCTGGGGCATCGTCACATCCGTCATCACCACCCGCTCGGTCAACGACCTGCAACTGGCCGTGGGCTCCGAAGTCGTGGCGCTGGTGAAGTCCACCGAAGTGTCGATTGCCAAGCTCTGAGGACGCGGTGTGAACTTTCAACAACTGCGCTCGGTGCGCGAGGCCGCGCGCTGCAACTTCAACCTCACCGAGGTGGCGGCCATGCTGTTCACCTCGCAGCCGGGCGTGAGCCGCCAGATACGTGAGCTGGAAGAAGAGCTAGGCATCGAAATTTTTGTGCGCGCGGGCAAGCGCCTCACCGGCCTCACGCCCCCGGGCGCGGCCATCCTGCCCATCGTGGAACGCCTGCTGCTCGATGCCGAAAACATCAAGCGTGCGGGCCAGGACTTCAGCGCCGAGATGGAAGGCCAGCTCACAGTGGCGGCCACCCACTCGCAAGCGCGCTATGCCTTGCCGCAAGTGGTGAAAGAGTTTCGTGACAAGTTCCCCAAGGTCACGCTGCACCTGCACCAGGGCTCGCCCAAGCAGGTGGCGTCCATGCTGATTTCAGGCGAGGCAGATATCGGCGTGGCCACCGAGGCGCTGAGCGACTACAACCAACTCGTCACCTTGCCTTGCTACCGCTGGACACACAGCGTGGTGGTGCCGCACGGGCACCCGCTGCTGGCAGAAAATGAGCCCATCACGCTGCAGCAGCTCACCCGCTTTCCCATCATCACCTACGAAGTGGGCTACACCGGGCGCTCGCACATTGACGATGCGTTCCATGCCCAAGGCCTGCACCCCGACGTGGTGCTAACCGCCATGGACGCCGACGTGATCAAGACCTATGTGGAACTCGGCATGGGCATTGGCATCGTCGCGTCCATCGCCGTGGACGAAGAGCGCGACCGCAACCTGGGCATCATCGACGCAGGTCATTTGTTTGCCGTCAACGTCACCCGCTTAGGGCTTCGCAAAGGCGCCTGGCTGCGCGGCTATGCCTACAGCTTTGTGGAACTGTTTGCACCCACGCTCACGCGTGAGGTGGTGACTGCGGCGTTTGCGGGCGCAGGCGAATAGCAACGCGTGCATCCATAGAAAAGCCGGCTTGCCGGCTTTTCGCATTCAGTGCTTGCCCTTCCACGGAACCAACGCCGCTTCAACCAGCCGCATGGCAAAGGTAAAACTGAAGGCACACACCGCAATCACCGCAATGCCCACAAACACCGCGTCGGTCGCCAGAAAGTGCGAGGCCGACATGATCAGGTAGCCGATGCCGCGGTTGGCCGCGATCAGCTCGGCGGCTACCAGCGTGCCCCAGCCCACACCCAACGCAATGCGGATGCCGGTGAGGATTTCGGGCAGGGCAGAGGGCAGCACGATGTGGGCAAACAACTGCCAGCGATTGGCGCCCAGCGACAGCGCTGCGTTCACACGTTCCAGCGGCAGGGAGCGCACACCTGCTTGTGCCGAGAGCACGATGGGCGCAAACATGGCCAGCGTGAGCAGGGTGATCTTGGATGCCTCGCCAATGCCCAGCCAGATCACCATCAGCGGCAAGTAGGACAGGGGCGGCAGCGGCCAGTAAAACTCGATGGGGGTGTCCAGCACGCCCTTGGCCCAGCGGTTCAGGCCCATCAGCAAACCGGTGGGAATGCCCAGCACGATGGCGATGACGGCGGCCGACAGAATGCGCGTGAGACTGGCGCTGATGTGCTCCCACAGCGTGGCGTTGGCATAACCATCGTCCCAAATGCTTTGCGCCATGGTGATGACTTCTGCGGGCGTGGGCAAAAACAAATGCGGCACCAGGCCCGCCTGGGTGATGGCCCACCAGAGGAACAACAGCGCAAAGCCGGTGACCACGCTGATGGGCACGGTGGAGCCTTCGCCAATGCCAAAGCTGCGCGGCTTCACCACCTTGGGCGCTACGGGTTTGGGGTCGGGCAGTTGCAAGGTGGCGCTGGCGTCTATGTGCTGGATGAGGGCGAGTTGGGCGGCGAGTTCGGTCATACGGCGGCAAGCTCCTGGTCTTCGGTCTGGTGCACGATGCTGCGAATCTCTTCGCGCAACGCGGCAAATGCGGGCAGTGTCTTGATGGCCTTGGCGTCGCAGTCTTGCGCAAAGCGACGCACAAAGTCCACATCAAAGCGCGCGACGATGCGCCCGGGCCGGGGCGACATGACGATGACTTGGGTGCCCAGGAACAGCGCCTCTTCAATCGAGTGGGTGATGAAGAACACCTGCTTGCCCGTGCGTTCCCACACCGACACCAGCAGCTCCTGCATCTGCTCGCGCGTCATGCTGTCCAGTGCGCCAAAGGGTTCGTCCATCAGCAAAATTTTGGGGTCGGGTGCAAGTGCGCGGGCCAGGCCTACGCGCTGGCGCATGCCGCCCGAGAGTTCATACGGTGCAGCCTTGGCAAAGTCTTGCAGACCCACCAGGCGCAGCAGTTCTTGCGCGCGTTCTTCGCGCTCGCGTTTGGGCACACCGGCAAACTGCAAGCCGAGTGCCACGTTGTCTTGCACCGATTTCCAGGGCAGCAAGGTGTCTTTCTGGAACACCACACCGCGCTCGGCCCCCGGCCCTTGCACGGGCTGACCATCGAGCGTGATGCGGCCTTCGGACAAAGGCAGAAAACCCGCCATGGCGTTGAGCAACGTAGACTTGCCACAGCCCGAGGTGCCAAGTGCAACCACCAAACCGTGCGGGGGAATATCCAGCGACACGCGGTCCAGCGCCTGCACGGCCTGGCCGTTGCGCGCCTCAAAAAAGACGCTGGCGTTTTCTACTTTCAGCATGGGAATTTCTCTGGTTCAAATGCAAGGCGCTGCGGGCACATCGGCCGCGCAGCGCAGGGGTTGCGGCTGGCTTACTTCTTCAGCGAAGCCACCACAGTGGGCGTCACAAACGCGGCGTAGCTGGGCAGCACATCGGAGATCTTCTTTTGCTCTTTCAGGAATGCCGAGGTTTCCTTCAAGATCTTGGCCAGACCCGACTTCTCGCCGCCACCCAACCAGGCGTCAGAGGCTTGTGCGGTCAAAGGCACCAGGTTCAGGTTAAGCAAACCAGCGGCTTGGTCGGCAGGCGTGCCACCGAGCAGCTTGGCGAGTTGCTTGGCGTTGTCGCTGTCCTTGTTCCATGCGGCCTTGTTGGTCAGGAAGGACTGGGTGTGCTTCTCAATCACACCGGCATAGGCCTTGAGGAACTCGGGGTGCTCTTTGGCAAACGCAGCGGTGGCCACCCAAGCGGAGAAAGTGGGCGCGCCTTTTTCAGCCACTTCTTTGGAGGTGACCAGGACCTTGCCGTTCTTCTTCAGCTCGGTGAGTGCCGGGTCCCACACAAAGCCACCGTCAATGTCACCCCGGTTGTAGGCGGCCACGATTTCAGGCTGGGGAATGGCAAACACCTGCACGTCTTTTTCTGTTAGGCCCTGGCTCTTGATAAGGGCCAGCAGTTGGTAGTGGTCGGTGGACACGGGCGCAGCGGCGAGCTTCTTGCCTTTGAGGTCGGCCACGGTGTTGATACCGGAGCCATTGCGCACCACCAGCGCTTCGTCGGTGCCGGAGATGGAGGCCAGGTAGAAGGCCTTCACATCCAGGCCGCGCGAGGTGGCCGCGGCATACGGGCTGGAGCCTACATAGCCCACTTGCACATCACCGGAGGCGATGGCTGCAAACACGTCTGCGCCGGAGTTGAATTTGCGGAAGTCAATCTTGTAGCCGGTGGCTTTTTCATAGTCCCCATTGGCGATACCCAACGACGAGGGCAGCGCGTCGGTCTGGTAGCCCACCACCACGGATTTGTCTGCGGCGCTTGCGGCAGTTGAGGAGGCCAGGCCCACGGCGATGAGTGCCGAAGCCAAGAGTTTTTTCACGGTCTTCATGTTCGATTTCCTTATCAGTTGCATAGACACAAGGCTTGTGTCCTGAGCGCAACTTTATGGAGGGGCGTGTGTTTGCACAAAGACCGTTTTCGATGTTACTCAGGTGAAATTCGACTAATGGTTTTTCTTGGTGTTTGGGTTGAATACCTTTCGCGCCACTGGGCTGGCTAGACACATGCCACCACGGCACTCTGCGCCGTCCGTGTCCCCCGCCCGCCACAGCGGGCTCCTCCTTTACCTACCGGCGCAGAGCACCGTGGCGGCCTGTGTCCGAAGGGGTGTTCCGTGTACACGCAAAGCTTATTCGTTCGGGTCATTTCCAAGCGCGAAATGGGTCGTTCGCCACACCGCGCATGGCTTTGAAAATTCGCCCTCACACATACAACACAGGGCCACTCATGCACCACACACCTCGACTCACACCACTCTCTGTTTTGCTGGCCGCGCTGCTCGCACCCAATGCCGCGCATGCCACCAACGGTTACTTTTCCAGCGGCTACGGCGCCAAGTCGCAAGGCATTGCGGGGGTGGGCATTGCGCTGCCACAAGACGCGCTGGCCGCAGCCACCAACCCCGCGGGCACCGCAGCCGTGGGTGACCGCGCTGACCTTGGCTTGACGCTGTTCATCCCCAACCGCAGCGCCGACATTGCAGGCAACGCCTTCGGTGCCGACAAGAGTTATTCGGGTGATGGCACCAGTGCGTTCTATATCCCCGAGTTCGCGTTCACGCGCCGCATTGATGCGCAAACGTCGTGGGGCCTGGCGGCCTATGGAAATGGTGGCTTCAACACCGACTATGCGCAAAATCCGTTTGCACGCTTTGGTGCCACCGGGCCTGCGGGCATCAGTCTGGAGCAACTCATCATCACGCCTTCAGTGGCCTACAAGGTGAGCGACAACCACACGGTGGGCGCGGCGCTCAACATCGCTTACCAGCAGTTTTCTGCCAAGGGCATTCAACCGTTTGCAGCTTCGTCTGTGTCACCCGCCAATGTGAGCGACAAGGGCGTGGACAGCAGCACCGGCACTGGCGTGCGTCTGGGCTGGACGGGCAAGCTCACACCGCAGCTCACGCTGGGTGCCACCTGGGCTTCCAAAATCTCGGGCAAGTTCGACAAATACAAAGGCCTGTTTGCCGATGGCGGCAGCTTTGACATCCCCGAAAACTACGGCCTGGGCCTGGCCTTTGAAGCCACACCGCAGTGGACGCTGGCCGCCGATGTGCAAACCATCCGCTACAGCCAGGTGGGCTCGGTGGGCAACTCGGTTGCCAGCCTGTTCAACGGCAGCAAGCAACTGGGCGCGGCCAACGGCCCCGGCTTTGGCTGGCACGACCTCACCGTGCTCAAGCTTGGCGTGAGCCACCAGTACAGCCCGTCACTGGTGTTGCGCGGCGGTGTGAGCGTGGGCGATCAGCCCGTGCCTGCGCAGGAAACTTTCTTCAATATCCTGGCCCCCGGCGTGGTGCAAACCCACCTCACCCTGGGCGCCACCTGGACCACCGCCAGCGGCGGCGAATGGACCGGCTACTACGCCCGCGCCTTCGGCCAAAGCGTGGCTGGCAGCAACTCCATCCCACCCGGCAATCCACCAGGCTACGGCGGTGGCAACGCCAACCTGCATCTGTCCGAAGACCTGATTGGCGTGTCTTACGGCTGGAAGTTTTAAGCGGGCTTAGAGGCACCCGCCGTCCGCTTACGGAGCCACGCTTATGCCGTGGCTCCTGCTGCAACAAACGGCGACCGGATATCCGACAAAAACTGCTGCGCGCGGGGATGCTGCGGGGTGTTGAAAAAAGCCTCAGGCGTAGCGCGCTCCAGCACGCGACCGTGGTCCATGAAGAGGACGCGGTCGGCCACTTCGCGGGCGAAGCCCATCTCGTGCGTCACCACCACCAGCGTCATGCCGTCGCGCGCCAGCGCCTTGATGGTTTGCAGCACCTCGCCCACCATCTCGGGGTCCAGCGCGCTGGTGGGTTCGTCAAACAGCATCAGCGGCGGGTGCATGGCCAGTGCGCGGGCAATGGCCACGCGCTGTTGCTGGCCGCCGGAGAGTTCGCTGGCGTAGGCGTTTGCCTTGTGGGCCAGGCCCACGCGGTCTAGCAAGGCCAGGGCCTGCTCATCGGCCTGCGCCTGGGTGAAGCCGCGCAGCCGCACCGGGGCCAGCGTGCAGTTCTGCAAGGCGGTGAGGTGCGGGAACAGGTTGAACTGCTGGAACACAAATCCGATGCCAGCGCGCAAGGTGTTCACGCTCAAGCCCGGCGCATGGATGTCCTGCCCGCCCACCACAATGCGGCCGCCTTGTATGGGCTCCAGCCGGTTGATGGTGCGGATCAGCGTGGACTTGCCGGAACCCGAGGGGCCGCAGACCACCACCACTTCGCCCTGGGCAATGGTCTCGTTCACATCTACCAGGGCCTGGTACTTCCCGTACCACTTGTTGACGTTCTCAAAAGTAATCATGCAGTCGCTTCCTGTGGTGCGCGGAATGCGCGGGCGGACAGACGCCGCTCCAGCCAATAGGCCCAGCGCGAGAGTCCGAAGCACAAAACAAAATAGGTCAGACCCAGCGTGAGGTAAATCTGCGTGGGCAACACAAACACCAGCGTGTTGATTTGCGTGGCAATGAACGAAACCTCCGCCAGGCCAATGATGTAGCCCAGCGAGGTCTCTTTGATGGTGGATACAAACTGGTTCACCAGCGAGGGCAGCATGTGGCGTAGCGCTTGGGGCAACAGCACCAGGCGCATGGCCTGCACATAGCTCAGGCCCAGCGAGCGCGCAGCTTCCATCTGCCCTTTGGGCAAAGCCTGTATGCCTGCACGCACGATCTCGGCCAGGTAGGCGGCGTCAAACACCACCAGCGCAATCAGCATGGTGTTGAAACGGTCGGTGCGAATGCCGGTGAGGCTAGGTAAAAAGAAGTAAGCCCAGAACACCACCATCAAGAGTGGCGTGCCGCGCACCACAAACACCAGCGCCGTCACCGGCCAACGCAAGGCCCGCCAGGGGCTGATGCGGCCCAGCCCCAGCAGCAGGCCCAATGGCATGGCGAGCAACAAGCCCGCAGAAGCCAACACCAGCGTGAGTGCCAGCCCACCCAGCGGGCCTTTGGGGTACAGGGCTAACAGAAAGTAGAGGCCGTATTTTTCGAGCATCTCCCAGTAGCTCATGGAGAGGCCTCCTTGCTTTGCACAGTGATACTCATACCGCCCTCGCCGGGTTGCGGTGCTGGTACCACTGTCCCAGGCCGGTAATGAACAGCGAGACACCCAGGTAGCTCAGCGTGGCAAAGGCAAAGGGTTCAAAGCTGCGGAAGGTGGCGGTCTCCACCTTGGCGGCCTGGTACATCAGCTCGGCCGTGCCAATCACGGTGGCAATGCTGGTGTCCTTCCACAGGTTCAGCACCTGCGACACCAGCGGCGGCACCGTCACACGCAGTGCCTGTGGCAACACCACTAGGCGCATGGTGGCCAGGAAGCCAAAGCCCAATGCGCGTCCCGCTTCGAGTTGCACCTTGGGAATGGCACGTATGCCACTGCGAACGTCTTCCGACATATAAGCCGCCGCATACAGCGTGAGCGCCACGATGGCGGCCAGCGCCTCAAAGTTATGTTCGTACAACCAACTGCGGGTGTCTTCGGGCAACAGCTCGGGCGCACCGAAATACCAGAACAACATGTGTGCCAGCAGCGGCACATTACGGATGGCTTCCACAAACGTCCACGCCAATGCCTGCAACACGCGCACACCAGAGAGGCGCATCAACGCAATCAGCACCGCCAGCGGCAGCGCCAACACCAGCGTCACCAGCAGCAGCTCCACAGAAAGCCACAAGCCGCCCACCAGCATGTCGTGGAAGCGGCCACTTTGAACGATAGAAAAATCAAAAGCGGTCATATGTCCAAAGATTCCAAATGCATACGACAACGCCGCACTGCAAACGCAGTGCGGCGTTGCGCCTCCCTCTATCGCGCCTTACGGCGCTCCCCTCTTCTGATCAGCTATCCACCTTGTCAGTCTCAATCTTGAAGCTGCGCTTGTCAAACTTCAGATTGGTCGCCGGGCCATACCATTTCACAAAGGTCTTGTTGGCTTCGCCCGACTTTTCCAAGCCGCGCAGCGTGTCATCCACCACCGCCTTGAGGCTGGCTTCGCCCTTGCGGATGCCCAGTGCCAGCGGCTCCACACTCAGGTTTTGCGGCAGGATGGTGTAGTCCTTCTTGGCGGCGCCCAGCTTGGCGTAGTCGGCAATCAGGCTCACCTCGTCATTCACAAAGGCCACGCCCTTGCCTTGCTGCAGCGCCTGGAAGGCTTGCTGCGTGGTCTCAAAGGTCACCACGTTGGCGGTGGGCACAGCCTTGAGCAAGTTGGGCTCTTGCGTGCCACCTTTGACGGTGACCACTTTCTTGCCCGCTAACGCGCTCAAGTCCTTGATGCCGCTGCTGGTCTTGACCAACACTTTTTGGCCGGTGACAAAAGTGGTGAGCGAGAAGTCGATCTGTGCTTCACGCTCCTTGTTGTGCGTGAGCGATGCAGCCAGCACATCCACGCCACCTTGCGTCAGCTCAGGAATGCGCGCAGCCACGGCCAGTTGCTTGAACACGGGCTTGACACCAATCTTGGCGGCAATGGCTTTGGCCAAGTCCACCTCGTAGCCGATGAACTCGCGGGTGTTGGCATCCACAAAGCTGTTGGGCTCGTCGGTGCCCAGAACGCCGAAAACGATCTCGCCCTTCTTCTTGATGTCGGCCAGTTGGTCGGCAAAGGCAGAGACGGCCGACAGCGCAATCAGGCCAGCGGTGAGTGTTTTGAGCAGTGTGGGTAAACGCATGGATATTTCCTCCGGTAAAGGCTGTGTTTTGCAGGACAGCGTGATTGCTTCCTTGGCCACAAATTTAGGCGGCAGCGCACAACAAGGGAACAACGCCTTTCGCATATGCATGCGCGCTTTGCGTCGTTCCGATTCGGGCACGCGCTTCACACAATGCCCCTACAACAAAGCCCACCGGAGGACCCCATGCCCGCATCCACCCCACACACACAACAGCCCGCCGAGTACAACCCCTTCGACGAGCTAGAGTTTTTGCCAGGCCTAGGCGCCGCAGTGCTGTGGGTCGTGGCCGCCTTGGTGCTGGTGCATGTGTTGCTGCTGCCCGCAGCAACACGGTAAAGACAAGGCCGCCAGCGACAAAGCAACCGAAGACATGACCGCGACCATGTAGGCATCAGCGGGCTTGAATACGCACCGCACACAAAGCGTCTGGGAGGCAGAGCGCTGTGCGCAGGTAAAGGAGGAGCCCACGCAGTGGGCGGGGGACACGGAGCAGAGCGTTCTGCCTCTCAGACGCTCACCGAGGCACCAAAAACCGGCTCCCCTCCGTAACGGAAGTTCCCTCACCTACCGCCTGCACAGAAAACCGAATCCCCACACTCTGCCCACTGAACTTCAACGCCTGATCGGCCCCCAGCCGCACCGCCACCGGCACACTGCGCTCCTCTGCAGAAGCCAGCTCCAACTCCACCGGCTCGCGCAAACGCACCTCCACACCGTCTTCTCCCTGCACCGCAATGCGATAGCGCTGCGCATGCTCCAGCGCATGCATCACCTGCAGCCGGTACACGTTCTCCACCGCGCCGTATTCCACCGTGCGCGCCATCACACCCCGGTCGCGGATCACATTCACCTTGAGCGGCTTGCGCAGCGCCAAGCCCGCCACCAGCCCCACCGCCACGGCGAGCAGCAAGCCGCCGTACACCAGCACACGCGGTCGGCGCACAGCTTCCCGCCAGTGCACGTGGGTGCGGCCTTGTTCCATCGCGTTGTGCGTGGAGTAACGCACCAGACCGATGGGCGCACCGATCTTGGTCATCACGTCGTCGCAGGCATCAATGCAGGCCGCGCAACCAATGCAGTTGCTTTGCAAGCCATCGCGGATATCGATGCCGGTGGGGCAGACCTGCACGCACAGCGTGCAGTCAATGCAGTCGCCCGCCGCCTTGTCGGCTGCGGGCTTGCCGCGCGGCTCACCGCGTTGTGCGTCGTAGCCAATGATGAGCGTGTCGGCATCAAACATGGCACTCTGAAAGCGCGCATACGGGCACATGTGCTTGCATACCTGCTCGCGCAAATAGCCCGCGTTGCCATACAGGGCCAGCGCGTAGAAGAACACCCAAAACATTTCCCACGGCCCCCAGCCACCTTGCAAACCTGCTGCAGCCAGCGTGTGCGCAGGCGTGAAATACGCCACAAAGGTAAAGCCGGTCCACAGGCTCAACGCCACCCAACTGATTTGCGTGCCGCTCTTGCGCGCCAGCTTCTGCGCCGACCAGGGCGCGGCATCGCGGCGCATGCGCGCACTGCGGTCGCCTTCAAAGCGCTGCTGCAGCCACATGAACACCTTGGTGTACACCGTCTGCGGGCAGGCAAAGCCGCACCAGATGCGCCCGGCCAGCGTGGTCACAAAAAACAGGCCCAACGCGCACAAGATGAGCAACAGCGTGAGGTAAATAAAGTCCTGCGGGTACAGCACCAGGTTGAACAGATAAAAGCGCCGCGCCTCCAGGTCAAACAGCACGGCTTGGCGCCCGTTCCACTGCAGCCAGGGCGTGGCATAAAACACGATTTGCGTGAGCCACACCATCAGCCAGCGCAGGCGGGTAAAGCGGCCGCTGGCAGCGCGGGTGTAAATCTTGATGGGGGCGTAAACGGATGCAGAGGGCGATGGCATAAGCGGTGTTCGGGGGTGTGGTGCCGACTATGCCGCTGGTGCATCTGATGGGTAAGATGCAGATCACAGAAAAAATACCGTATCAGTTGGGCCCATGAAGCTGTATGAACGCTACGCCGATGAGATAGCCGACCTGATCCGCCAGCAGGTGCTGCGCCCGGGCGAGCGCTTGCCCTCGGTGCGCCAGGCCCGCAGCCAGCGCGGCATCAGCCCCTCCACCATTTTTGAAGCCTATTGCCTGCTGGAAGCGCGCGGCCTGATCCACTGCCGCCCGCGTTCGGGCTATTACGTCAACGCCACCAAGACCCCGCGCACGCCCGAGCCCACCACTGCCGCACCGGCCAATCAGTCCACTCCGGTGGCGGTGAGCGAGCTGGTGTTTGAGGTGCTGGGCTCCACCCGCAACCAGCAACTGGTGCCGCTGGGCTCGGCCTTTGCGTCGCCGCAACTGTTCCCCTTGGACAAGCTGGCCCGTGCGCTCACCCCCGCCATGCGCCAGCTCCCGCCGGAGCAACTGACCGAACAACTCACCCTAGGTGACGAAGCCCTGCGCCGTCAAATTGCGCTGCGCTACAGCGTGGGCGGCACGCGCGTGGAGCCGGGCGAACTGGTGATCACCAACGGCGCCATGGAAGCCCTCAACCTCTGCCTGCAAGTGACCACCCAGCCGGGCGATGTGGTGGTGGTGGAGTCGCCCGCGTTTTATGCCGCGCTGCAGGCGCTGGAGCGGCTGCAACTGCGCGCGGTGGAAGTGGCCACGCACCCGCGCACCGGTGTGGATGTGGACTCACTGGCGCGCGTGCTGCAGCAGCACCCGGTGAAAGCCTGCTGGCTGATGCCCAACTTCCAGAACCCGCTGGGCAGCCTGATGCCCGTAGAAAACAAGCAAGCCCTGGTGCAACTGCTGGCGCAGCACCAGGTGCCTTTGATTGAAGACGATGTGTATGGCGAGCTGTACTTCGGCCTGCACCGCCCGCCCCCGGCCAAGGCCTTTGACACGCAGGGCCTGGTGCTGCATTGCAGCTCGTTTTCCAAAAGCCTGGCACCGGGCTACCGCGTGGGCTGGGTGGCTGCGGGCCGCTATGCCGAAGCGGTGCAGCGCGCCAAGCTGATGACCAGCCTGTCCACCGCCATTCCATCGCAGCAAGCCATTGCCTCGTACCTGCACACCGGCGGATTTGACAGGCACCTGCGGCAAATGCGCCTGCGCCTCGAAGACAACGCCAGCGTGGCCCTGCGCGCCATTGCCAAGCACTTCCCCAAAGGCACCAAGGTCACGCGACCGCAGGGCGGCTACTTTTTGTGGGTGGAGCTGCCCGCCACGGTGGACGCCTTGGCGCTGCACCAGCGAGCGCTGGCGCAGGGCATCAGCGTGGCACCGGGGCATTTGTTTTCTGCAGACCGGCGCTTTGCGCACCACCTGCGCCTGAACTACGGGCACCATGACGCCGACGCGCTGCGGGCGGCGTTGCAGAAGCTGGGGCAACTCTGCAGCGCCTGAGTGGCCTATGCGGATTCCGTCTAAGCAAGCGTTGTTTTGGTCGTAGGCGTTTGCGTGCGCGCTGCGTACGCTCACGCGGTGACCCATAACTTCTTTACCCCCATTACCGGCTCTGTGCAGCCACGCTTTGCTGGCGCAGCCACGTTGATGCGCTTGCCGCAATTGGACTTTGCGCACCCGCAGTTTCAGAACCTCGACATCGCCCTGGTCGGCGTGCCCTGGGACGGAGGCACCACCAACCGCCCCGGCGCCCGCCACGGCCCGCGCCAAGTGCGCGATGCCTCCACCATGGTGCGCAACGTCAACCGGGCCAGCGGTATCAACCCCTTTGCGCTGTGCAACTGCGCTGACCTGGGCGACACGCCCGTCAACCCGGTGGACTTGCAAGACTCGCTCACCCGCATCCAGCAGTTTTTTGAGCAGCTGCACACCGCAGGCGTGGCCCCGCTGTCCATCGGCGGCGACCACCTGGTAAGCCTGCCTATCTTGCGTGCGCTGGGCAAAAACGGCCCGGTAGGCATGGTGCACTTCGATGCGCACACCGACACCTGGGACAGCTACTTTGGCGGCCACAAGTACACCCACGGCACCGGCTTTCGTCGTGCCATTGAAGAGGGTGTGCTGGACCCGAAACGCACCATCCAGATCGGCATACGCGGCGCGCTGTACCACGACGCCGAAGACACCTGTGGCCAGGAGCAAGGCATCCGCGTGATCGACATCGACGAATTCCACGCGCTGGGAATAGACGGCGTATTGGCCGAAGTCCGCCGCGTGGTGGGCGATGGTCCGACCTATGTGAGCTTTGACGTGGACGCGCTTGACCCCGTGTACGCACCGGGCACCGGCACGCCCGAGATCGGCGGCCTCACCACGCTGGAAGCCCAGCGCCTGCTGCGTGGCCTGCAAGGGCTGAACCTGGTGGGTGGTGACGTGGTGGAGGTGTCGCCGCCGTTTGATGCCAGTGGCAACACCGCACTGGTGGCGGCCACGCTGGCGTTTGAAATCCTGTGCGTGCTGGCGCACAGCGTGCACGCCCGCAAGCGCTAGGCAGGCGGCGCATCCAGCCCGGCAATACGGCCGCGATACAACAAAAGCCTGACTTACATCAAAGTCAGGCGGTGATGGCGCGCCCATCATGCGACCAAGATCCGCCGCACCAACGCAGAAGCGGGGAGGCTGGCTGCCTTGCAGCGAGCACGTTTTTCGCTTACCCGAAGGATCTCCTGTGCCGCATTCACAACCACCTCATCCCCCGCACAACTGGACCGACCAGGCCGAGCTGCAAAAAATTGTGGCCGACTCGCCTGAGTTCATTGGCATTGCCAATCTGCAAGGCCAGTTTGGCTACCTCAACGCCTCGGCCCGCGGCATGCTGGGCCTGGACAGTGCGGCAGACGCATCGGACCTTGCGCTGAGGGACATCTACCCGCCCTGGGGCGTGCGGCAGATGCTGGAGGTGGGCATTCCGGCGGCCTTGCAGCACGGCCACTGGAAGGGCGAAAACGCAGTGCGTGGCCCGGCCGGGCGTGATATTCCGGTTTCGCAAACCATCCTGCTGCACCGCGACGCGCAGGGCGCGCCGCACATGCTGTCCACCGTGATGGTGAGCATCAGCGACCGCAAGCTGATGGAGTTGCTGGAGAAGTTCCGGGGGCAGGTGCTGCAGGCGCTCATTGACGCCGTGCCGCTCGATGAGGTGCTGAGCACCATTGTGTTGGGCATTGAGGCGATTGACCCCACGGCCCGCTGCAGCCTGCTGCAGCTGGATGCCAGCGGCGGCTGCCTGCAGGACGCCATTGCCCCGCATTTGCCCGACTTTTACAACGCGGCCATTGAGGGCATGCACATTGGCCACGGCCGTGGCTCCTGTGGCACAGCAGCGTTCACCGGTGAGCGGGTGATTGTGGAAGACATCCAGACCCACCCTTATTGGGCCGACTTCAAGGTGCTGGCCGCGCAGGCCGGGCTGGCGGCCTGCTGGTCGCAGCCGGTCAAAGATGCCAAAGGGCAGGTGCTGGGCACCTTTGCCATCTACCACGAGGAGGTCAGCCGCCCTTCTGACGACGACCTGGCCCTTATCACTCAGGCGGCCAACCTGGCCGCACTGGCCATAGAGCGCCGCCGCTCTGAGCAAGAGCTGGCCAACTACCGCGAGAACCTGGAGGCGCTGGTGGAGGCCCGCTCCCAGGTCATCGTCGAGCTGAACCGGCAGCTGGAAATCCGCGTGGCCGAGGCCGAGAGCGCCAACCGCGCCAAGAGTTCCTTCCTGGCCAATATGAGCCACGAGATCCGTACACCACTCAATGCCGTCATCGGCTTGTCGTACCTGATGCGCAAGGCCTCACAGGAGCCGGAGCAGACCGAGCGCATCGACAAGGTGCTGGCCTCCAGCGAGCACCTGCTGGGGGTGCTGAACAACATCCTCGACCTGTCCAAGATCGACTCCGGCAAACTGGTGCTGGACGAGACGCCCCTCAACATCGACAGCGTGGTGGCCAACGTCATGTCCATGATGGCCCCACGCGCCGAGGCCAAGGGCCTGGTGCTGGAGCGCACCGTGGCGGTGGACACCAAGCACTGGATAGGCGACCAAACGCGGCTGCAGCAAGCCTTGCTCAACTATGTGGGCAATGCCGTCAAGTTCACTGACACCGGCAGCGTCACCATCCGCATCTCTGCCAGCGAGGCGCAGGGAGACGCGCAACTGCTGCGCTTTGAGGTGCAGGACACCGGCATGGGTGTGACCCAGGAGGCCATGGAGCGCCTGTTTGGCCTGTTTGAGCAGGCCGAAACTTCCACCACCCGCAAATACGGTGGCACCGGCCTGGGCCTGGCCATCACCAAGCGGCTGGCGCTTCTGATGGGTGGCGACGCCGGGGCCTACAGCACACCGGGGCAAGGCAGCACCTTCTGGTTTTCTGCGCGCCTGCAAGCCGCTACTGGCGAGCTGTCCGACAGTGCCCCTTCGCACCACACCAACGCCGCAGCCGTGCTCAAGCAGCGCTACGCAGGCGCACGCGTGCTGGTAGCGGAAGACGAGCCCGTCAACCGCGAAATCACGCTGTTGATGCTGGAAGACGCAGGGCTGGTAGTGGACGTGGCAGAAGACGGGCTGGAAGCCGTGGAGCTGGCCCAGATTCATTCCAACTACTGTGTGATCCTGATGGACATGCAAATGCCCAATCTCGACGGCCTGGGCGCCACCCGCGCTATCCGCAAACTGCCCGGCTACGCCACCCGCCCGATACTGGCCATGACGGCCAACGCGTTTTCAGAAGACCGCGTGCGCTGCCTGGAAGCGGGCATGAACGGCTTCATCACCAAACCGGTGCCACCAGATGAGTTGTATGCGGCGCTGCTGCAAGCCTTGCCGGCGACGCCACATGGCAGCGGCGAGGCGCGCTGACACAGGCCGCGCTACAAGGCTCAGCTGGTGGCCGCATCCGCCGCGTCTGCGTCCGGCAGATGCACCATGCCGGTGTTGTAGTTGTAGCTGTAGACCTCGCCATGGCGGCCCCACTCGATGGCCACCTTGAGGACGCGCTCGGCTTCTTCCTTGTCCAGGCTTTCGCTCAGCAGCTCCAGGAAATGCTCTTCCTTGAGTTCGCCCGCCGGTTCCTGGCGCAGGCTGTGGTGGATGTGCGCGGCCAGTGACACGCGCTTGAGCAACTGCTTGGCAAAAATGGCCTGGCGCTTGTCGTATTCAGCCGCCACATACTTCTTGCCCAGGTCCGTGAGGTTGACGTCGCCGCCTTCGAGCACGGCAAACTCCAGCAGGGCCAGCGCCTCGGCTGCGGGCAGCAGTTCCTCGTCGGTGAGTTCGGTGTCCTCGGCGAGTTGTGGCAGGTCGGCGCGGCCCAGGAAGGGGTCTTCCATGAGGCGCTCCAGAATGCCTTCCATGAGGCCGATGTCGGACCCCGGCAGGCGGTGGTCCAGGCGGATCGGTTCGAGTTCTTCCGTCGTCTTTCCGCTGCGCACGCGGCCTGCGGTCATCACGGCGTAAATCTCGTCTACCAGCTGGCGCACCTCGGCGCTGTCGGCATCGCGCGGGCGCGGCAGGTCAATGCGCATTTCGTATTTCACGCGGCCCGGGTCGCTGGCAAATATCAGCACGCGGTCGGCCATCATGATGGCCTCCTGGATGTTGTGCGACACCACCAGAATGGCTTTGGTGGAGATCTGTTCTTCTTCCCACAGCTCCAGGATATCGTCGCGCAGGCGCTCGCCGGTCAGCACGTCCAGCGCCGAGAACGCCTCGTCCATGAGTAGCACGTCCGGGTCCACCACCAGGGCGCGCGCAATGCCCACACGCTGGCGCATACCGCCCGAGAGCTCACGCGGCAACGCGCCTTCGAAGCCCGACAGGCCGATCATGTCGATGACCTTTTCGGCACGCTTCTGGCGCTCATCCTGCGGCACACCACGCGCCTCCAGTCCGATCTCCACGTTCTGCTGCACCGTCAGCCAGGGGAACAAGGCAAAGGACTGGAACACCATGCTGATGCCGCGTGCCGGGCCATACAGGGGTTGGCCCCGGTAGAGCACATCGCCTGCGTCGGCTTCCACCAAGCCGGCCATGATGCGCAGCAGGGTTGATTTGCCCGAGCCCGACTGGCCCAGCAAGGCCACGATTTCGCGCTCGCGCAGCGTGAAGTCCACCTTGTCCAGAATCGTGCGGGGGGTGCCATCGGCTGCGGCAAAGGACTTGCCTACCGCCTTGAGGTCCACAATGGTTTGGTTCATGGTGCCTTGCATCCCTTAAAAATTGAGTCGGTCTTCGGCCATGCGGTACAGACGGCGCCAGAGGAAGTGGTTGAGCGACATGACGTACACACACATCACGCCAATGCCCAGCGCAATGCGAGGGAAGTCGCCGGTGGCGGTCATCTCGGCGATGTAGCTGCCAATGCCATGTGCCTGCACCGTGGTGTCGCCCCAGGTGACGTACTCCGACACGATGCTGGCATTCCAGGAGCCGCCGCTGGCAGTAATGGCGCCGGTCACGAAGCTGGGGAACACGGCCGGCAGCAAATACCGGCGCCAGCGCAGTGAGCCCTTGAGGCCAATGTTGCGTGCGGCAAAGCGCAGCTCGGTGGGGATGGTGGAAGCACCCGCAATCACGTTGAACAACAGGTACCACTGCGTGCCAAAAATCATCAAGGGCGAGAGCCAGATGTCGGGCGTCAGATGGAAGTGCACGATGCCCAGCACAAACACCGGGAACATCAGGTTGGCAGGAAAGGCCGCCAGAAACTGGGCCACCGCCTGCACCCGTGCCGCAATCTTGGGATTCATGCCAATCCAGATGCCGATGGGCACCCACACCAATGCGGCCAGTGCGATCAGCAGCATCACCCGCACAAAGGTATAGAAGCCCAGCACAAACACATGCCCCACCTCGGCCCAACCCACTTCTGCGTGGATAAAGGTCAGCAGCCGCCAGGTCGCAAACATAATGAGTGCGGCCAGTGCCGCATCCCAAGCGCGGGCCACAGCGGGCGAGGTCTCCGTCGTGCGCGCCTTGATGGAGGTGCCGTCATGGTGGCGGCGGAACAGGCCAAAGCTGCGTGTCAGCAGGTTGGCAAACACATCGCCCAGGGACTGCAGCCGCTCGGTGCGGCGCAGCCAGGTGAGCAACCAGGACGACTGTTCTTCGCCACCAATTTCTTCAAAGCGAAACTTGTCGGCCCAGGCCAGCAAGGGGCGGAAAAACAGCTGGTCATACAGCAGTACGCCCACCAACATGGCGCCCACGGCCAGCCCGATGGCGCTGAGGTCTTTGGCCTCAATGGCCATGGCAATGTAGGAGCCGATGCCGGGCAGCTTGATGTTCTGGTTGGAGACCGATATGGCTTCCGAGGCCACCACAAAGAACCAGCCGCCGGACATGGACATCATCATGTTCCACAGCAGCGAGGGCATGGCGTAGGGCATATCCAGGCGCCAGAAGCGCTGCCAACCCGAGAGCTGGAACACGCGCGAGGCCTCGGTCAATTCCGCGGGCACGGTCCGGAAAGACTGGTACAGGCTGAACGCCATGTTCCAGGCCTGCGAGGTAAAGATCGCAAAGATCGCCGCGCACTCCACACCAAACAGGCTGCCCGGAAACAGGGCAATAAAGCCAGTGACAGTGATGGACAGAAAGCCCAGGATGGGGATGGACTGCAGGATGTCCAGCATGGGCACCAGGAACTTTTCCATCGCCCGGTATTTGGTGGCCAGCACCGCAAACACCACGCTGAACACCAGAGATGCAGCCAAGGCCATGAACATGCGCAAAGTAGTGCGCAGCAGGTAATACGGCAGGTAGCTGATGTCCAGCGAAATGGGCAACTCGGCACCCACCTGATAGGGCGTAGCCATTTGCCTGGCACCGAAGGCCAGCAACACGATCACGGCCAGCACCAGCGGCAGCAATGCCCAGTCCCAGCGGTTGCCGCCGGCTTCAACGACTTGGCGGGGAAAGAATGTTTTTTGTTCTGCCATATCAGGCCCGCGCGGTTAGTACAACGGCGAATTGTCGATTCGCAAAAATGACAGCCGTGTGACTTTACAAATACTTTGCCAAGCTACTTGAGGTAGGACTTGAGCACCGACACCACCTCTTCTAGGTCACGGCCACGCTGCGCTCCGTCTTGCGCCTCGGCACCGAGGTGGTCGCGCAAATGGTGCTCCAGGACTTCGGACATCAAGCCGTTGACCGCGCCCCGAATGGCGGCAATCTGCTGAAGAATCGCGGCGCAATCCGCTTGCGCCTCCAAGGCTTTTTCCAGGGCATCGGACTGCCCGCGTATGCGTCTCACGCGGGTGAGCAGCTTGGCCTTGCCCTTGATGGTGTGCGCCATTGGGAGTTTTCCTTTTCAATCAAAATATCATACTGGGGTATAGTATAAACATCGGCACGTTACCTGCATCCTCCTTACGCTATTACCCCTCCATGCCACCCATCGCAGAACTCATTCAACAAGGAACCACCAACCTGTGGGTCTTTATTCCCACGGCCATTTTGTTGGGCGCCTTGCATGGCCTGGAGCCGGGGCATTCCAAAACCATGATGGCCTCGTTCATCATTGCGGTAAAGGGCACAGTGGGCCAGGCCGCCTTGCTGGGCCTGTGCGCGGCGTTCTCCCACTCGCTGGTGGTGTGGGCGCTGGCAGCGGCTGCATTGCAGTTTGGCAACGCCTTGATTGCCGAGCAGGCCGAGCCTTACCTGATGCTGCTGTCTGCGGTGGTGGTGTTGGGCGTGTCTGTCTGGATGTTTGTGCGCACCCGCCAAGACGAACACGCGGCGCATGCACACGAACATGGCCACAGCCACGCAGGCCATCACCACGATCACGATCACGGCCACCACCATGACCATGATCACCACCACCACGATGAAGTCCATGCTGCGCTGGCGGATGACGGCTCTTACCAGGATGCCCATGAACGTGCGCACGCAGAGGAGATCAAGCGCCGCTTCGTCGGGCAGAAGGTCACCACGGCGCAGATCGCCATGTTTGGCCTGACCGGTGGCCTGGTGCCCTGCCCTGCGTCCGTCACCATCCTGATGATCTGCCTGCACCTCAAGCGCTTCTCGCTGGGTGCGGCCATGGTGGCCAGCTTCAGCCTGGGCCTGGCAATTTCCTTGGTCAGCGTGGGTGTGATTGCCGCCTGGGGCGCGCAACATATTGGCAGCCGTATCGGCAAGGGCCGGTTCAGCGACCTGGCCCGCAAGATGCCTTACTTCTCCAGCGGCCTGATGGCCTTGGTGGCAGTGCTCATGGGTGTGCAGGCGGTGCTGCAGCTCGCAGCGGCCTGAGCCTTAGACCTATACGCCGGCCCACTGCGCCGCCTGCGCAAACTGGGCAAACACGCGGGTCTCGTACAGCATGAGGCCGCCTGCTACAGCGTCGCGGATTTGCTGTTGCACCGCCGGGTTCTCAATCACAAAGGCGTATTTGATGTTCTTGTTGACCAAGAAGCCGCCTATGCGCAAGGCGTTGACGTCGGCCCTTTGGCTCGCAGTAATGCCGGCGTATTCGGCGCCGGTGTAGTCCGAGATCACATAGCGCAGCGCGTTGAAATGCGGGCTGCCGGAAATTTCTTCTTCCGACGCCAGCACATCGCTAAACGTGACCTTCCCGCTAAAGCGCTTGATCGCGCCACCGGGTTTCCATTCAATGTTGTAGGCCATAGATGCACATGCTACGCCGGAGCAGACCGGTATTGGGAAATTTAAGGCAACCCGGGAGCCGCAGAGCTCCGCGCCCCCCGAAAGTCGCTCGGTGACAGCCCATAGCGGTCCTTGAATGCGGTGGCGAAATTGGCGCCGCTGCTAAAGCCCAGCGCCAACGCGATGGACTGCACTTCCAGCGCGGTTTCTTCCAGCAGCGAGCAGGCCTCGCGCATGCGTTCTTCGCGCAAATACTCAAACACAGTGGAGCCCACGCATTTGCGAAATGCGTCGTTAAGCCGCTTGGTGTTGGTGCCCGCCACTGCGGCCAGCTCGGCCAGATCGGGGGTGCGGTCCAGTTGCTGCAGCATGTGGCGCCTGGCGGTCTGAAACAAAATGGTTTCCAGCGAAGACGGGGTGGCCCCGGGCGGGCTGGGCTGCGGTGCATCGGCTTCTGCCGGGCGGCTGCGCAGGTGAACGATCAAGCGCAGGCGCACCTCATCGAAGACAAAGGGCTTGGTGATGTAGTCCACCGCCCCCGCCGTCAGCCCATTCACACGGTCTTGCGGGAAGGCGGCGCCCGTCAGAAACAGCACCGGGATCTTGCGAGTGCGTGGGTCTTGCTGCAGCACCCGGCAGGCTGTGAGGCCATCACATACAGGCATGCCCACATCCATGAGGATCACATCCGGGTTGACCAGCAAAGCTTTTTTCAGACCGTCCTGCCCGTCCACCGCCAGATAGACGCGGCAGCCCTCTTGCTGCAGGTAGTTAGCCAGGAGCAGGCGCTCGTCTTCGCTGTCGTCCACCACGAGCACGCGGCGGCCCATCAACACACCAGACGACCAAGGCGCTTCGTTCATACCGTGCCTTCACTTTCGCTTTCAAACAAGGCCAGCACTTCATGGAAGCGCGCCTGTGCCAGCAGCGTGCGCAGGTGCTGGGCCGTGTCTGCGTATTCGGGGTGGCTGGAGGGCAGGCCTTCGGCCCACTCCATCAGGTCGGTCCAGGCGCCCATCTCCAGCCACTGCCGCACACGCGCCATGTCGTCTGCGGGCAGGCGCATGCGCAAGGGCTCGGGGGTGGGAACGGGGTCTGGCGTTTGTATGCGCAGCAGGCGCGACACGGTGGTGCGCAAGGTGGCCAGGTTGACGGGTTTCATCAGGCTGGCATCAAAGCCCTCGTCCACAGCCACGCCCATGGTGTGCATGGTTTTCTGTGTGGCCGATAGCAGCACCACGGGCACGCCAGCCAGGTAGGTGCGTGCCGCTTGCAACACGGCCGCACCATTGGCACGTGGCATCAGGTAGTCGGTCACGATCAGCTGGGGCAGTGTGACCTGCGGCGTGTGGATCAGCTCCACAAAATGCGCACCGTCCGTGGCCAGCACCACCTGAAAGCCCACCGAGCGCAATTCCATGGCCAGGAGTTCGCGGATCTCTTCGCTGTCCTCCACCACCCAAATGCAGCGGTTTGCGCCCTCCAGCGGGGGCAGGTATGCCGCGTCAGAAGGCTGCCTGGGCTCGGACAACTGGGCTTCCTCTCCCAGCCACACCGGCAGGCTCAGGGCAAAGGTGGCACCCTGACCGGGTGCGCTTTGCAGGGCCACCGCGCCGCCCATGCGCTGGGCCCAGGTGGCCACAATCGACAGGCCCAGCCCCGCACCCTGCGTGCCTTCCGCACTGGCTGCACGATAGAAGGGCTCGAACACCTGGGCTTGGTCTGCGCCCGCTATGCCCGGGCCAGAATCACTCACCACCAAGCGCAGTAGGTACCGGTCTGCCTCACCCTCCAGCGTCGCTGCGGGCAAGGCTGATACCCGCAGCTCCACCTGACCGTTGCGGGTGAATTTGCAGGCGTTGTCCAGCAGGTTCACCAGCATCTGCCGCAAGCGCTTGGCGTCCACCACCAGCACCGAGGGCAGCTCTGACTCCAGGGTCAGGGCAAACCGGTTGTGGTTGCGCTCGGCCAAAGCCACGGCTTCGCGCGCCACGTCATCGAGCAGGCTATGGATGTACACCGGCTGGGGTTGCGGTGTGTCAGCACCGGCACCGCGCGCGTAGGCAATCAGGTCGTTGACCATCTTGAGCATGTGGTCCGCACTGCGCGCAATGGTCTCGGCCATGCTGCCGGTGCTGCCGCCCAAGCGCTGCAACAACTGGGCATAGCCGTTGATGGAGGTGAGCGGCGAGCGCAAGTCGTGGCTGACGCGGGCCAGAAAGTCGTTCTTCGCACGGCTGGCGTCATTGGCTACCAGCAGGGCTTCCCGCAGATCTGCGGTGCGCTGATCCACTGCGGCTTGCAGCACATCGCGCTGCCCTTGCTCGGCTTCACGCAGCTGGGCGCGCACCTGGTCCTGGTCACGCCGGCGCTGCAATGCCACCAGCGCAATCACCGCCAGCACCACGCTGCCCTTGACTGCGAACGACACGCTCAACAGCGTGTCATAGACGTCCGCGTCAATGAAATACCGCTCTGCCACGATGCGCGAAATCCCGATCAGGATGTTGGCCAGCATGAAGACCAGCAACCACTGCCGCAACGGGTTGCCCCGCACCCGGACCCACGCCAACATGCACAGATTGCTCAGCAACTGGATTCCGACAGTGAACGCAATGGTCTTTCGCATGGTGTTGCTGTACCCCACCAGCGCCGCAGTTCCCACCCCCATTGCCACTGCAAACAGGCACCAGTTCCAGAGGCGCCAGAAGCGATGGGTGTTCAGGCCCATGAAGTACAAGATGATGAAGGCCGATGCGCCGGTGCTCAATAGGCCCACACACAACGCGACCATAGACGGCGCTATCACCCGGACCGGTATGGCATATGCAGAAAACAAGCCCGCGACCGTCAACTCCAACAGGAACGACAAGCCCATCCAAGCGGCAACCAGAACAAAGATCTTGTCGCGCTGCAGCAGCAAAACCACCAGTAACGCCAGCACCGCACCCAACATTGCAGCGAAGGGCAGTTCGGCCTTTGCAGTTGACTTGCGATAGCTTGGCGCGTCCCAGGCATCCACTGCCATGCGCCGCCAAAAGCTATCGGATACCCGCAGCAGCAGGCGCTTGCTTTGACCCGGCTGCAAAGTGACCGCAAAAGCCGGTTCCTCGCTGTCCAAGGCCCTGTCCGCTGGTGCCAGGTTTTGCCCGGAGCGCTGGTGTGCCAGCAAGCGGTTGTTGGGGGTGTCCAGCTCAAACAATTGCACGTCGCGCAGCACCCAATAGCCCACCACCACCCAGCGTGTCAGCGCCGTGGCACCGGTGTTTTCAATATCCACCTGCATCCACAGGGTGGTGGGTCCCTGCAAGGCCACCATGCCGGGCGCATCAGAAGGTTTCCACGCATTGGAGGCCAGCGCCTGCTGCCATTGAAGCGATGTGCCCGGTGCTTCTTTGAGGTACTGCACACGCGGGGTCAGCTGCAGTTTGGTAGCGGTGTGTGCCCAATCAGTCCCGGCCGCCGCTGCACTTGTCTGGGCGCGCACCGGCAACAGGCCCAGCACCGCGCACAAGGCCAAGCCCAGAAACACACGCCAGATGGCGTGGCTAAGAACCGAAAGATTGCCCACACAAATTGCTTGCATGGCGGCATTTTCAGGTGATGCGTGCGTTCGTTTGGGGAAAACCAGATATTTTTCCCTGCAGCAAAGCCGGTGGGTGTTCCAGCAAAGGCGGCCGGGCAGTGCCTGCCCAGAATCCGCAGATGTTCAGCGAACACCACCCCTCCTATGCCCCAACGCAGGCCATGCAGCACCTGCGCAAGGCGGTGATGGGTCTGCCAGGTGAACACGTGTCGCACGACCCTTCTGCGGATGTGGGCGACGGGCACACCACTACCGCGTGTGCGCCCTTGAAGATCGTGGTGGTGGACGACGATGCGTTTTTGCTCCATCTCTACGACATGGCCATTCGCCAATGGCCTTTGAAGACAGAGCTTGTCTGCTTCAGCGATGGCCGACAGGCACTGGCCCATCTGGGCCGTGAGTCGCCTCACCTGTTGATTGTGGATTGGGAGATGCCTGCCCTGAGCGGCTCGACCTTGCTGTCGTCGCTGTACCAGTTGTTCGACATGGAGCGCACCACCACGGTGGTGGTGAGTTCCGTGGAGGAGCGCATCATCCGCGCCGACCAGGCCTTGCCGCCCGGTGTGAGCGTCTTTGGCAAGCCCGTTCCGTTTGACCGGCTGTTTGACATCGCAAGCAAACTCACGATGCACGGGTGCCAGAAATGAGCTGCGAATTCAGGCACCAAAACAATGGGCTGCATGTGCAGATCACCGGAGTCTGGACGCCTGAAGACATGGTGCAGCGAGCCAACGCGCTGGAGGCATACCCTGCATCCCTGGCCTGTTGCATTACCGATTGCCGAGGCGTGCAGGACCACCTGATTACCCCTTTGCACCTGGAGTTCATCAAGAACCTGGAGTTCGCGCTCAGCCTGAGCCACCCCACAACAAAGCGCGTATTCATTGCCGAAGCGCCGGACACGCGCGCACTGCTGGAGGCGCTTTTGCACGGCCTGGATGATGGACATGCGCCTCACATCTGCGCCACCGAACAAGACGCCAGAAGCCATCTAGGGGTTTCCACCATCTGACGAAATCTCGTCAAACTTCTTGCGCCTGTTGAATCACCGCGAACCTACATTACGCGGGCCGCACAGCCTGTGCGGCGACAAGATTCACAGGAGACCCGCATGAAGATTGCACTCGACCCGTACATGATCCGGCACCTCAGCCTGGAGCAGCTGCCCGGCGCGGTGGCCGACCTGGGCTACGACCAGATCGAGCTCTCGCCCCGCTCCGATTTTCTGGACTGGTGGGTCATGCCCCGCGCCACCAAAGAGCGCATGGCGGGCTTCAAAGCCGCTATGAAAGCAGCAGGCGTGGGCCTGGCCACGCTGCAACCCATGTACCGCTGGGCCAGCCCCTTTGAAGACGAGCGCCAGTGGGCTATCCGTTGCTGGAAGAAAGCGATTCAAGTCTCGGTGGAGATGGGTTGCGAGTTGATGATTTCGGAGTTTGGCCGGGGTGCATCGCCCGAGCGTTCGGTGGGTGAGAAGCCCGGAGCCAACACCAAGGAAATGTGCGAAGCCGCATGGTTCCGTTCCATGGATGAGCTACTGCCGATCTTTGAGCGCGAAGGCATCACCTTGTCGGTCGAGCCGCATCCCGAAGACTGGATTGAAACCATGCAGCCGGCAGCCGACATCGTGAAGAACATCGGCTCCAAGGCACTCAAGCTGTCCTACATCGCGCCGCACACTTTCTATTACGGCGACGACATGGCGGCCATGATCAAGGAAGCCACTCCGGTGCTGGCCCATGTGCGTGTGGCCGATACCTTCAACCACAAGAAGAGCAGCCAGCTGCGTTACATCGTCAACCCGCCGGGATCGAACCAGATCCGTGTGCACCAGCACTTGGACATGGGCCAGGGTGAGATTGACTGGGATGTGTTCTTTGGCGCGCTGGCGCAAGTGAAGTTTGACGGTGTGCTCTCTTCCTGCGTGTTCGCCTGGGAAGAGCGCGCCAATGAATCCAGCCGCTTTATGCGCGCAGAGATGCAGCGCTACCTCGACAAGTACAGCAAGTAAACAACCCCCAACCCTTTAGGAGTAAACAACATGACATTGAACATTGGTGTGATCGGCTGCGGCATGATCGGCCGCGACCATACCCGCCGTATCCAAAAAGTGCTCGCAGGCGCCCAAGTGGTGGCTCTGAGCGACGTGAACGCCGCCAACGCCGAATCCGTGCAAAAAGACTTTGCACCCCAGGCCCGCATTTACGCCACCGGCGAAGAACTGATTGCTGCACCCGAAGTGCAAGCCGTGCTGGTAACCAGCTGGGGCGCCACGCACGAGCCCTATGTGCTGGCCGCCATTGCTGCGGGCAAGCCCGTGTTCTGCGAGAAGCCGCTGGCCACCACCGCCGAAGGCGCACGCCGCATCGTGGACGCGGAAGTCAAGCACGGCAAGCGCCTGGTGCAAGTGGGCTTTATGCGCCGCTACGACGCAGGCTACCTGGCTCTCAAAGAAGCCGTGGAGCAAAACACCGGCGCCCCCATCCTGGTGCACGCCGCCCACCGCAACCCGGCTGTGCCCGAAGCGTATGTGACACCCATGGCCATCCACGATACGCTGATCCATGAGATCGACGTGTTCCGCTGGTTGCTCAATGACGACTACGTCTCTGCCCGCGTGCTCTACCCCCGCAACGCAGCCCGCAGCCACACCAAGCTGCGCGACCCGCAAGTGGTGGTGCTGGAAACCGCCAAGGGCGTGTTGATTGATGTGGAAATTTTTGTGAACTGCCACTACGGCTACGACATCCAGTGCGAAGTGGTGGGCGAAGACGGCACCGCACGCCTGCCCGACCCCATGGCCATTGCCATGCGCCTGGGCGCCAAGAGCCAGAGCCGCATCCTCACCGACTGGAAAGACCGCTTTGTGGCCAGCTACGACGTGGAGTTGCAAGACTTCATCGTGGCCGCAGCCGCTGGTGGCGCCACCGGCCCGACATCGTGGGACGGCTACGCCGCCGCCGTGGCCGCCGATGCCTGCGTGGCTGCGCAAGAGAGCAAGGGCGATGCCGTTGCAATCACCTTGCCCGCACGCCCCAGTCTCTATAACTAAGCCCGCCGCTTCAACTGAAAGATAAAACCATGCGCTTTTCTCTGAGCCACATCCTGGCCCCTCGCCAATCCCCCACCGAGTTCTTCGCCATGGCCCGCGCCTTGGGCGTGACAGACGTGGAAATCCGCAACGACACCCCCAACGTGGTGGGCACCATGGCCCCCGCCGATGTGAAGGCCGCAGCCGAAGCAGCGGGCGTGAACCTGCTGACCATCAACGCGCTGTACCCCTTCAACGTGTGGAACGAAGAGCGCCGCGCACAAACCGAAAAGCTGGCAGCCTACGCTGCCGCCTGCGGTGCCAAGGCGCTGGTGATGTGCCCGCTCAACGAAGGCAAAGCCGTGTCTCACGAGTCGCTGGTGGAAGCGCTGGCCGCCATCAAGCCCATCCTGGTGGCACATGGCATCAAGGGTTTGGTGGAGCCGCTGGGCTTTGAAGTGTCTTCCCTGCGCCGCAAGGCCGACGCCATTGCGGCCATCCAGGCCGTGGGCGGCGAAGACGTGTTCAAGCTGGTGCACGACACCTTCCACCACCACCTGGCATCTGAAACCACGTTCTACCCCGAGTGGACTGGCCTGGTGCACATCTCCGGCGTGACCGACCCCGATGTGAGCGTTGCCAAGATGCTGGACGCCCACCGCGTGCTGGTGGACAAGAACGACCGCCTGGGCAACGTGCCCCAGATCCGCGCGCTACAAGCTGCGGGCTACAACGGCGCCTTTAGCTTCGAGCCCTTCGCAACAGAAGTGCAAGAGCTGGCCGACCCGCAAGCCGCGCTGGCCGACAGCATGGACTGGCTGCGCGCGCAAGTGGCGGCGTAAAGCGACTCTGAGGCGCTTTGCGTCTCAGGGCTTCACAAACTTGAGCGTCATCCGGTCGCTCTCGCCAATGGCCTGGTACCTCTCACGGTCCAGGTCATTGTTTTTGTAGGTGGGCGGCAGCGCCCACACGCCGCCTGTGTGGTCCGCGGTGTCTTTGGGGTTGGCGTTGACTTCGGAGCTGGCCTCAAACCGAAAGCCCACCTCTTGCGCGATGCGCACCACATAGGCCTGGTGCACATAGCCAGTGCTGCTGGTGGCGTCTTGCGGGCGGTCTGCGGGCAGGCGGTGTTCCACCACGCCCAGCACGCCGCCTGCTTTGAGGCTGCGGTAGGCGCTGGCAAACACGGCGCGCACACCGGCGTCGCCGTCAGTCATCCAGTTGTGCACGTTGCGAAAGGTCAGCACCAGATCGGCGCTGCCGGGGGCGGCGTAGTCCAGCTTGGCGGGGGGCGCAAACACGGTGACGGCCACTTTGTCGTAGCGCTGCGGGCTGGCGGCCAGTTTGGCCTTCAGGCGCTCCAGGCTTTTCACGGCCTCGGGTTTGGGGGATTGCGGGTCGTCTGCGGCCAGCACCAGGTGCCCTTGGTCGCGCAGGTAGGGCGCCAGGATTTCGGTGTACCAGCCGCCGCCGGGGCTCAGTTCCACCACAGTGCTGTTGGCCCGCAGGCCAAAGAAGGTCAGCGTTTCATACGGGTGGCGCCATGTATCGCGCGCGGCAAAGGCTGCTGTGCGCTCCGGGTTGGCAATGGCCTGGCGCAGCGCATTGTCGGCCTGCGCACCGGACACCAATGCAAGAGTCAGCAATGCTGCTGCTACAGATTTCATGGCGTCTCCTTGTTGCGGCAGGCCCGGGCCTTCAGTGCCTGTGCGTTCAGGCCGATGCGGCGAAGGCGGTGTAAGCGGTTTCGTCCAGCAGCGCGTCGAGCTGGCTGGGGTTGGCCACGATGATTTTGAAGAACCAGCCTTTGCCCTGTGGGTCGCTATTGGCCAGGGCCGGGTCGGCACGCAGGTCTTCGTTGACTTCGGTGATGGTGCCGTCCAGCGGCATGTACACATCGGCAGCGGCCTTGACCGACTCCACCACGCCAGCCACATCGCCCTTGGCAAAAGTCTTGCCCACTTCAGGCAGTTCCACAAACACCACGTCGCCCAAGGCGTCTTGCGCGTGGACGGTGATGCCCACGGTGGCGGTATCGCCGTTGAGTTGCAGCCATTCGTGGTCTTGGGTGAATTTCAAGCTCATTGCAAAGTCTTTCGTTGGTCAGTGTTCAAGGTGTGTGGCACACGCGTGCCGCACAGTGGGCTCCACTGTAGCGACCTTTTGGTGCCGTTGCCTCAGGGCAGTGCCTGCAGCAGCGCGTGGTACAGCACCTCTGGCGGCGCTGGCTTGGAGATAAAGCCATTCATGCCGGCTGCCATGCAGCGCGCCTTGTCATCGGCGAAGGCATTGGCTGTCATCGCCAGGATGGGGGTGTGGGCATAACCCGGCAACTGACGGATGTGGCGCGTGGCATCCAGGCCATCCATACGGGGCATTTGCATGTCCATCAGGATGGCGCCGTACTGGGTCTTGGTGGCCATGGCCACGGCCTGCGCTCCGTCTTCGGCCATGTCCACGAGCAAGCCTGCGTCTTCCAGCAGGATGCAGGCAATCTCGCGGTTGACCGGCTCGTCTTCTGCCACCAGCACCCGCATACCGGCATACGCGCTTTGGAGGCGGGCCAGGCCATCGTCAACTGACTGCGCCGCGCTGGCCTGCGCGGGCTCTGTGCCCTTGCGCAAGCGCGCGGTGAACCAGAACAGGCTGCCCGCGCCGGGCGTGCTGCTGGCACCGGCGTCGCCGCCCATCAGCTGTGCGAGCTTGCGCGTGATCGAAAGCCCCAGGCCGGTGCCACCAAACTTGCGGGTGGTGGAGTTGTCGGCCTGCTCAAACTCGGAGAACAGCCGCTCCATCACCGCGGGTTCTATGCCCATGCCGGTGTCTGCTACCTCAAAGCGCAGCAGCGCGCTGTCCGCGTCTTCTTCGGTCAGGCCGACGCGGATGCTGACCTTCCCGGCGTGCGTGAACTTGATGGCGTTGGCAGCGTAGTTGAGCAAGGCCTGCTGCAGGCGTGTGACGTCGCCCTCCAGATGCGGGGGCAAGGACTGCACCGCATGCTCCAGGTGCAACTGCTTGCCGCGGGCGCGCTCTTGCACCATGGAAACCACGTTGGCCACCAGCGCCTCCACCTGCAAGGGGGCCTGCTCGAGGCTGAGCTTGTCGGCGTCGATCTTGGAGAGGTCCAGCACGTCGTTGATGATCTTGAGCAAGTGCTGGCTGGCCGCTTCGAGTTTGTCGAGCTTTTCTACTTGCGAGTGCGTGAGATGCTCCCTGCGGATCAGGTGCGCCATGCCGGTGATGGCGTTGAGCGGGGTGCGGATTTCGTGGCTCATGTTGGCCAGAAAGTCGGCCTTGGCGCGGCTGGCGCCCTCGGCCTTTTCCTTGGCCTCCAGCAAGGCGGCGCTGGCCGCGTGCTGCAGGCTCACATCTTCCAGAAACGCCAGCAACATGCCTTGCATGGGTCCGTCGGCCAGCAGACGGGCGTTCACGCGGGTCCACAGAATGCTGCCGTCCTTGCGCACCAATTGCGCATCCATGCTCACCAAGCCAAGGGTCCTGATTTGCTCGCGCAGGAATGCGCCATGCCGCTCATAGTCGGCGTCCGAGGGGTACACGATGCGGGCCGGTTGCCCGTCCAGTTCCTCGGGCGTGTAGCCCAGCATGCTGGCCGCCTTGGGGTTGCTGCGCACCAGCAGGCGGTCGCGTGCCAGAAAAATACCCACCGTGGCCGAATCAAAAATAGTTTGCAGATCGTCACGCGCGGCCGCCAGATCGCGCTGACGGGCCTCCAGCGAGCGGGTGGTTTCGTTGAGCTTGGCGGTGCGTTGCTCCACCAGCTGTTCCAGGTTGACGGTGAGCTGGCGGATTTCCTCTTCGGCCTGCAGTTCCTTGCTCACGTCTTGCAGGATGACGGTGTAGAGTTTTTCGCCATCCACCAGCAGGTGCGAGATGGACGCCCGGACAGGAAACTCTTCGCCATTGGAGCGCATGGCGCGCAATACGCTGCGTTGCCGCATATGCCGGTGCACCTCAGTCTCTTGCCCAAAGCGCCGCACATGCGCGCTGTGGGCCACCCGGAACCGGTGCGGCAAAAAGGCTTCCAGGCTCAGGCCAATGGCCTGCTCGCGGGTGTAGCCAAACAGGATGAGCGCGGCCTCGTTGATCATGGTGACGCGCTGCAGGCCATTCACCGAGATGATGGCGTCCATGGCCGAATCCACCACCGCGGCCAGCTTGGCCGACTGCGACGCGATATCACGCCGCGCCAGCACCACCTTGTCGGCCATGGTGTTGAAGGCCGTTGCCAGTTGGCGCAGCTCGTAAGGGCCCGACACGGGCACCGCAATATTGCTGTCCGGGTCGTCACTGAGTTGGCGGCTGGCCCCCTCGATGCGCATCAAGGGCCGCGCCACGCGGCGGTACAGGATGAACGACAGCAGCGTGGCCACCACCATGGCCAGAGCGGCTTCCACCAGCCAGCGCTGTTGCGCGCGCCACTGGCTCCAGGCATCGTCGGTGGAAAGGTCGTACTCCAGGTACACCGCCCCGCTCACCAGCGAGCGGATCTGCGATGGGTCGCCCGCCTCCACAAATGGCATGAGCACCTGCAGGCGCCTGGGCGGGCCGGCTAGCACCTGCACCTCCGGCAAGCGGCCTTGCGTCACGCGCTGCAGGCGCGCCACATCAAAGTCGGGCACCACCTGGGGCATGTGCTTGTTGACCCATGCCAGGCGGTGTGCCGCCAGAACGGTGCCATCGGCCTCCAGCACCACCAGCGCTGACACGCGCCGGTCGGCCGACTCCACACCCACATCGCTTTCCACCTGCGCTTTGTCGCGGCTGAGCTGAATCTGCGCTCTGCGCGCCAACCGCTCCGCCTGGGCCAGCCCATCGGACAGGGCGTTGTCCAGCGTGGCCTTGTCGGCGCCGCGCAAGGTGTAGTGATAGGACAGCGCGGTGAGCACCAGAAACACCAGAAAAACACCAATAGGCAAGCCAAAGCGCAGGTTGAGAAAGCGCTTCATGCCGGGCCTCCGGCGCGCACAAAGCGATCGTCCAGCAGCGCATTCGTGTCCACCGCACTGCGCAACAGCTTGGCCTGGAGCAATATGTTTTGCAGCTTGGGCAGGCTGTTGGCCAGGGTGCCGCCGGGCCGCAGCATGGCCTGGTTTTGCACACGGTCCGGCAAGCTGAGGCCCTGGAATGACGCCACCACCTGCGCGGGCTGCACTTGCAGGCGCGGTGCCAGCAAGGGGGTGGCCTGCTCGGGATGCTGGCGGTACAAATCCAGCGCGGCAAATTGCATGGCCACCAAGTGGCGCAGCGCCTCGGCATGGGTTTGCAGCTTGTCGGCACGCACCGCCACCACATCCACAATGCGGTCTGGCACCGCGCTGCTGTCAAAAATGCCGACGCCGCCCATGGCCCGGATCTGGCCGGCCCACGGCTCTGCCGTCACCATCACATCGGCCAAACCTCTGCGGTAAAACTCTGCTGCGCGCGACTGGGTCGTGGCCACCTTGACCACCTGCTCTGCCTCCAGGCCAGCGGCCTCCAGCAGCGAGGCCATCATCAGCGCGCCCACCGAGTTGTCTTCTGCAGCCACGCGGCGGCCTGCCAGGTTCGACAGATTGATGCCCGGACGCGCCAGTACCTGATCGGCACCGTCCGACGTATCCAGCACCAGCACCGCGCGCAAGTCCACGCCGCCCGCACGGGCCGCCATCACTTCGTCCATGGTGAGCAAGGCCGCATCCAGCTCGCCTACGGCCAAGGCACGCACCGAGTCGCTGCTGTTCTGGAGTTCGACCGGGCGCACCAGACCGGGCTGCAGCATGCCCATTTCGCGCGCAAGGATCAGAAGTTCGTAGCCAGGAAAAACAATGGTTCCCACCTGCAAAGGCCCCACCGGCGGCGCACAGGCGGCCACGCCAGCACTTGCAAGCGCTGCAAGAAACGCTCTGCGGCTCCCACTGGGAACCCCAGGCAGCAGGCGGGATATGGTGTTCAAGGTGCTCCCAGACAGATGAACCTGTACGGTGTCGAAGAATACACAAGCAAACCGCACACATGCAAAATATTTGACGGTCATCGCCCGCAACACCCATAAAAAAGGCTCCGCAAGCGGAGCCTTTGTGGGTTAGCAGCTGGCTATCAGATATCGGTCTGCGGCAGCAGGCCCAGGGCCTTGCCTTGTTCGTACAGGCCGGTCATCTTCCAGTTCTGCTTGAGCACACCGGCGCCGTAGAAGCGGCTGCCGCCCACGGGCAGGGCCAGCCACTGCAGCTGGGCCGCTTCTTCAAACAGGATGATGGTGTCGGTCAGTTCGCGCACACCACCCTTGCTCCACACCGTGCCGCCGCCGTTGGCTTCCACGATGGCGGTGTTGTTGGGGTCTTTGTTGACGTGCTCGATGATGAAGTCCACCTCGGGCTGACGGCGGTCGATGTAGACCGGCACTTCCTTCAGCAAGTGGTGGCGCTGGAAGGCCACGTAAGTGATGGGGAAGCTGCGATGCGCCTGCGCCCAGGCCGCCACATAGGGCGTGTGCACGTGCGAGATGATGTTGATGTCCGGGTGCACCTGGAACAGCTTGGTGTAGCGGTTGGGCTGGCCATTGCTCTTGCCCGCCAGCACGGTGCCGTCAAAACCCACGCGCGACACGTTGACCTCCTCACCGCGCTTCCAGGGGCCGGGGTCGTTGGCTACCAACAGCTCCTCGCGGCCCGGCACCCGCTGCACAAAACCCACGGTGCCGTAGGCGGTGGTGGTGTTTGTGTCGCGCAGTACCTGGAAGGCGTGCTGCGCATCTTTTTTGAACTGCAGGGTGAGCGCTTCAATCTCAACGCTGATGTGTTTGTCGGAATGTCCCATGGTGATGTCCTTGGTTGATGGGTAAAAGGGTTAAGCCACTTTGCGCAGCACTTGCTTGCTGCCTTTGCCGCGCACCAGCGGCAATACTTCTTCGCCCACGCGGTAGGCTTCTTCGAGATGCGGGGTGCTGGCAAGGATGAAGGCGTCGGCACCAAGCTGCACCAGTTCGTCCAGGCGCTCGGCCACTTGCTGGTAGCTGCCCACAATGCCTTGCGTCTGGCCGCCGCGCAGCAGGTTGAAGCCCGACCAGATGTTGGGCGCAGTAATCAAGTCCTTGTAGCTGCTCACGGTGGTGGGGCGGTTACCGCGCTGGCGGGCCGCGCCCACCGATTCGCTGCCGTCACCCGCGGTGGACGTGAACTGGCGCAGGGTTTCGGCGTCCACCTTGTTGAAGCCTTTTTCCACCTCGGCCCAGGCTTCGGCTTCGGTGGCACGGGCCACGATGTCCACGCGCACCGCGCACTGGATCTTGCGGCCCAGTGCATCGGTCTTTTCCTTGACGCGGCGGAACTTCTCGCGCAACTGGTCAAAGGGCTCCAGCCAGGTGAGGTAGTAGTCGGCGTGCTTGGAGGCAGAAGCCAGCGCTGCGTCGGACGAGCCAGAGAAGTAAATCTCGGGGAAGTCTTCTTGCGACAGCGGGTTGGGAAGGCCTGCGTCTTCCACTTGGTAGAACTTGCCCTGGTAGCTGAAGGGGCCGCCGCGCCAGACACCGCGCACCACATCCAGAAACTCGGTGGTGCGGGTGTAGCGGTCGTCATGGCCGACCGAGTCGCCCCACCACAGCTGCGAAGGGCCACCACCGCCGGTGATGATGTTGAAGAGCGCCCGCCCGCCGGTGGCGCGCTGCAGGCTGGCCGTTTTGCGCGCTGCCACCACCGGGTTCAAAAAGCCGGGCTGGAACGGAATCATGAAGCGGAAGGTCTTGGTCTCGCGCGCCAGGATGGACGAGATGGCCCAGGGCTCATCGGTCATGGGGAAAGACGGAATCAGCCCGCCCTGAAAGCCCGAAATTTCTGCCGCGCGGGCAATCTCGGCCAGGTAGTCGATGTAGCTAAAGCCGTCAGCACCGCCGCCGCCCAAACCGGCTTTGCGGATGCTGTCGTTGCCGGGGAACCAGTCGCCGCGGTAGGGGGTGCGGCCGCGGTGCGACGCGGGTTCGCCGTGGGTGGGTATGCGCCAGAAGATATCGATGGTCATGGTGTTCTCCAAATGTGTGTGGTGGCTATGCGAAGACTCAAGCAGCCTTGCGTTCGTTGCTGGCAAAGCGGCGGCGCAGCGAGGGCAACACGTGCTCGCCAAAGCGGTAGGCCTCCTCCAGCGCGGGCTGTGCGGCGAGGATGAAGCTGCCAATGCCTGCGTCGGCGTACTCGGCCAGGCGCTGTTCGACCTGCTCGTAGCTGCCCACCAGCGTGGCGGCTGCGCCCGAGCGTTCGGTGGCAAAGTCGTTCCACAAGTTGGCGCCGCTGAGCGGCGGCTTGTCGGCAGACGCATGGCCGCTTTGCGTGAGGTAGCGCTGTGCATCGTGCAGGGCTTCGTCCAGCGTCTCGCGGGCCAGTACGTCCACGCGCAGGCCTATGGTCAGCGCCCTGCCTGTCTTCTTCGCCTCTGCTTGCAGCGCGGCAATGGAAGCGGCCAGTTCGGCCACGGGTGCGGCGTCCAGCACATGCACGGTGGCCTGGCGGGCCGAGAGCGCAAAGTCTTCCGGTGTGTTGCCGGAGAGGTAGATGGAGTTGGTGGCGTGGTTGGCCAGCGGGCCCTTGAAGCCGCCCTCCAGCACTTCAAAGAACTGGCCCTTGAAGGTGAACGATGCGTTGTTTTGCACGCCCTTGGCCACTGTCAAGAACTCGTCGATGCGTTGCGTCACGTCCTTATCTGCCACCGGGTCGGCATGGCGCAGGCGGGTCTTGGCGTCGGCCCCCCGGCTGATCTGCCAGGCCTGCCGGCCACCGGTAAAGCGCTGGAAGCTCACCGCGTTCTTGGCGGCGTACACGGCAGAGCCCCATGCCGCTTCAAACTCGGTGATGAGCTGGAGGTGGCGCGTGCTGCGTGCCAGGTAGCCTGCCACGATCCACGACTCGTCGCCTTGCAGGTCGTGCTGCACCTTGATGCCATCAAAGCCCGACAGGTCGGCCGCACGGGCAACCTGGTGCAGGTAGTCAAAGTAGTTGAAGCGCGTACCGCGCGGGTCGGTCACGCCATCGGTAAAGGGCGCGCGCGCGCCCTCCACACGCTCGGCGCGGCGGGTCTTGGTGGCATCCGCATGGCGCGCATCGCCACTGGTGGGCAGTTGCCAGATGAATTCAATCGACATGGTTACTCCTTGGGTGTTGCTACAAAATCAGAAGCGGGCGATGTAGGTCACGCCGACCGTGCGGCGTGGTCCCCAGTACACGGTGTCGCCATTGGTGGTGCCGGCCTGGAACGAGGTGAGAGAGTGGTTCTCGTAAATCGTGTCGTTCAGGTTGTTCACGTAGGCCGTGAGGGTTTGCTTGCCACCGGGCAGTTGGTAGCTCAGGCGCGCGTTGACGATGTTGTAGGGCGCCTGGTTGAGGGCGCTGCGCGCATCGGTCTGCGGGTCCACGTAGTAGTACTGCTTGGAGGTGTAGCGAATATCGCCCCCCACAACCACCGCACCACCGTTGTCCAAGGGAATGCGGTAGTCCGCAGCAAACAAGGCGGTGAGGTGGGGTGAACGCACGAACTCGTTGCCATTGCGGGTGCCGCCGTTGTTCTGGATGGTGAAATCGTCAAACGCGGTGGTGAGCACACCGATGTTGGCGTTGATGTGCAAGTTGTTGATAGGCAGTGCCTCGATCTCCAGCTCTGCGCCATCCACATGCGACTTGGCCACGTTTTGCAGGTAGGCCACCGAGTTGGTGGTGGCTGGGTACAAGCCGGTGATGTTGACCTGCTGGTTGCGGTAGTCGTAATGGAACAGGCTGCCGTTCAAGCGCACCTTGCCACCGGCCAGCTCGGACTTGAAGCCCACTTCAATATCGTCCAGGGTTTCGGGGTCCAGCGTGTTGAGTGCGCGCACATCGGTGGCACTGGCGTTGTAGCCACCGGACTTGATGCCGTGCGCGTACTTGAGGTAGGTGCGCAGCGTGTCGCTCACCTTGTACTCGGGTGTCACGTCATAGGTCCAACCCGTCCAGGTGGTGGAGGGCTTGGATGTGAAGTTGTTGTTGGCCAGACCGGTGGTGGCACCGCCTGTCGCCGTGGTCCACCAGTTCGCGGCGCTGCCAAAGGCCACGGTGCTGTCCACCTGTTTGCGCTTGAGGTCCAGATCCTTGGTTTCCTGCGTCCAGCGCAGACCGAAGGTGCTCAGCAGCTTGTCACTGAAGTTGACCGTGGTGCTGCCAAAGATGGCGTAGCTGGTGGTCTTGTGGGTGTAGAGCGCATCGCTGTAACCCACGGCCTGCGTGCTGCCTGCCAGCGCACCGGCCAAGGCATTAGGCAAGCGGGCGCTGGCCGAGTCGGATGTGATGTCTTCGGTGAAGTAGTGGAAGCCACTCACCCAGTTGATCTTGTCTTCCTTGGGCGAGGCAATGCGGAACTCTTGCGAGAACTGTTTGCTGCTGCCCTTGGAATAACCCCGGCTGATTTCCAGCGGCGTGTTGTCGCTGTCGCTCAAGCTCTCGGCGGTGAAGTCCTCGTAGCCGGTAATGGAGGTGACGGCGTACTTGCCCCACTGGTATTGCAGGTTGAGGTTCAGGCCACCTTGCTGGATGTTGCTCCAGCCCGGGGCGTTGGTGCTGACGTCGGTGGTGTCGGTGCTGGGCGCATAGCCATTGCGGTATACGCCGTTGGGTGCGTAGCTGGTCACCGTCACGTTGGTGCCAGTGGTGCTGTAGTCGCGGTAATGCAGATTCAGGTTGGCCGTGAGGTCGGCGTTGATGATGGCCTGTATCTGGCCGCGCAAGGCGGTGTCTTTGAGTGCTCCGTCTTTGTTGCCGGTGTACTGGTTGTTGAACGGACCTTCGCCCTGGTTCTCGGTATGGAATGAGAAGCGCCCTGCGGCCACGTCTTTCTTGATGGCACCGCCCACTGCGCCTTCGAGCAGGGTGGTGGCGTGCGAACTGTAATCAGCCTTGACGTAGCCCTCGTTGTCAAACGTAGGCTTGTTGCTGATGACGTTGATGGCACCGCCCGTGGTGTTCTTGCCCCACAGCGTGCCTTGCGGGCCACGCAGCACTTCCACGCGGTCAATGTCAAACAGCGGAAAGCCCGTGGCCGATGCGTTGCTGATGTACACGTCGTCCTGATAAAAGCCCACAGGGTTGGGGAAGTCAATCTGCTGCTGGCCTGCACCCACACCGCGAATCCACCAGCGCGGGCGGCCGTGTTGTTGCGTGCCGGCCGAGGCGTTGGGCACGTAGTTGAGCACTTCGCTGGCCGAGCGGCCAATGCCACTGTCGAGCAGCGTGTCACCGCCCAGCACGCTGATGGCACTGGGCACGTCCTGTACGTTTTCTTCGCGCTTTTGCGCGGTCACGGTCAGAGCATGCAAAGTGTTTTCAGCTTGCGCAGGCGCTTGCTGGCCAAAAGCATAGCTGCCGCTCAAGGTTGCAGCGCCACTGATGGCGAGTGCAAACAAGGCACGCAGTTCACGTGACAGTGCAGTGGGGCGGGATGGAAAAACAGGCGAGGGGATGCGCTTGGTAGTGGGCGAATGCATGGATCGGATCTCTCAGGTTTACAGGTTGAAGTCGAAAAACAATTCGGTGTGAATTGCTTATGAAATAGCAATCGCTGTGCCCGTTTTTTTATGCAAATAAACGTGTGTTTTGGGTAAAGAAGCGTGGTGTGCAACAGGTGCTGCTTCAAACCCAGCACGTGACGGCGTGAGGGTGTTGGAACACCAACACATCCGCCGACGCAGGCCGGCGTGGCGCTCCGCTCCGGTAGGTAAAGGAGGAGCCCACGCAGTGGGCGGGGGACACGGACGGAGCGGAGTGCCACGCCGGCCTGTGTCACCCAAACACAGACGCCAGATATGCACCTCAACGCACAGCCACCCAACACCTCCTGTTGCCCGCCCAACACCGGCTGTTGTCAGACCAACATCAACACATACAAAAAGCCACAAACATCGCCGAATCTCGTGGCATGGAATCTGCAAACCCTGCACGTTCTATGACCCAGAAGAATCCCTTGTGGCGCTGCCTCGCGCTCTACCAAAACATGCCGTGGCGCTTTGCCACAACGGCGCTGCTATTCATCGTGCTCAACGTCGGGCTGGCCTGGCAGCAGTGGCTGGTGGGCCGCGCTGTCAACGATGTGCAGCAAGGCCATGCGGTGCAGCGGCTGGCCGATGGCAGCCTGGATGTGAGCGTGTTGGAGCACTGGGTGCTGCTCATCGTCGGCGTGGCGCTTGCGCGCGGTGTGCTGCAGTACGTGGCTGGCGTGTTTGCGCTGGTGATCGGGCAGGAGCTGCTCTACATCCTGCGCCAGCGCATCCTGGTGCAGGTGCAGCGGCTGGACCTGGCCTACCACTGGCGGCATGGCGTGGGTGAAATCGTGACTCGCACCACACGCGATGCCGACAAGGTGCGCGACGCGCTCATCAACTTCTGGCGCCAGGTGTTTGAAGCGGCGCTGGTGCTGCTGGCTGCCGTGGGTCTGCTGGCCTGGTACAGCCCGTGGCTGGGCTTTGTGCCGCTGTTGCTCACCCTCACCGGCATCAGCATTTTTGTGGCGCAGACCAACACGCTGGTCACGCTGGACCGCGCCGTGGGCGCTGCCTATGACCGCGTGAACCAGGACCTGAGCGAGGGCGTAAACGGTGTGCGCGTGATCAAGTCCTTCGGGCTGGAGCAGCGGCGCATCGGCATCTTCACTGCGCATGTGGCGGCCTTTGTAAGCCACGCGCGCACGGCACTGGCTTACGCCTCCACGCACATTCCCTTGCCGCAACTGGTGGTGGCATCCAGCCATATCTGGATACTGGGCTTTGGGGCTTACCTGGTGCAACAGGGGCGGCTCAACGTGGGGGAACTGATTGCCTCGCTGCTGGTGGCCAACACACTGGTATTCCGCATTGAAGGCGTGGGGCGTGTGATGCAGGTGTTTGCCGATGCGCGCTCCTCGGCTGCACGCATCTGGGATTTGCTGGATGCCAACAGCGCTATCCAGACTGGCCAGAAGCCCGTGCCAGACGGCCCGCTGGGGCTCAAGCTCGATGCGGTAAGCGCCTACGCCCCCAACGGCACTAGCGCCATCCTGGACCGCTGCGATCTGGAAGTGGCACCTGGCGAAGTGGTGGCGCTGGTAGGCTCCACCGGCTCCGGCAAAAGCACCTTGGCTGGCTTGCTGTCGCGCTTGCTGGACCATGCACAAGGCCGCGTCAGCGTGGGCACGCCATGGGCCGGTTGGCACGATGTGCGCACGCTGCAACTCGAGGCACTGCGCCGCAAAGTACATGTGGTGCCGCAAGAGGCGTTTTTGTTTTCCGACACGCTGCTGGACAACCTGCGCCTGGGCCAACCCCATGCCAGCGAGGAAGCCGTGTGGCAAGCGCTGGAGCAAGCCAGTGCCCGCGACTTTGTAGAGCGCCTGCCCGAGGGGCTGCAGACCCGCATGGGCGACAGAGGCGTGACGCTCTCGGGTGGCCAGCGCCAGCGTATTTGCCTGGCGCGTGCGATTCTGGCGCGGCCCGCCATTCTAGTGCTGGACGACGCCACCAGCGCATTGGATGCGCTGACCGAGCGCCGCGTGCTGGACCACATCCGCACACTGCGCGCCGAGTCCGGCCACCCCATCACCACCGTGCTGATTGCCAGCAAGCTCTCCACCTTGCTCCTGGCCGACCGTGTGGCCATGCTGAACAAGGGCCGCATCACCGCAGAAGGCACACATGCCGCGCTGATGCAAACCAACGCCGACTACCGCGACCTTTTGGGAGACCACCATGGCCACTGATATGCGCGGGCAAGGCGCCCTGAGCGATATTGAGCTGGAACAGGCCCAGGCCAAGAAGGCGCTGGACCGCGCCATGTTCTGGCGTCTGTTGCCGCTCTTGCATGCGGTGCGCGGCAAGCTTGTTGCCGTGGTGCTGCTGGAAGCGGTGCTGGTGGCCACCATCTTTGCGCGTCCCTGGTTTTTGCGTGAGGTGATTGATGCGGGCTTCGTGCAAACCGACCAAGGCCTCAGCCTCAACACCACGCTGGTGGTGTGGATGGCACTGGGCCTGGGTGCCACCTGGCTCTTACGTTTTGTGATTGCAGGGGCCTCGCAGTACCTGGCGGGCACGGCGGCCATCCACATCCTCAACGACATCCGCGTCCGCGTGTTTGCGCATGTGCAGTCATTGAGCGTGCGTTACTTTGACCAGACCAAGGCCGGGCGCATCATCTCGCGCGCCGACCGCGATGTGGATGCGCTGGAGCCACTGCTGATACAAGGCCCGCCCGAACTACTGTCGGCCATCCTGCGCTGCGCTGTGGCCGGTGTGGCACTGTGGTGGATTGCACCGGCGCTGTTTTTTGCGCTGGCGGTGGTGGTGCCCGTGCTGCTGTTTTTTGCGTGGCTGTTCAAGCGCATCTCGCAAAAGAACTGGGCGCGCGTGGCTGAGGCGCGGGCGCGCTTTACCGCGCATTTGGTGGAGACGGTATCGGGGGTGCGCATCCTGCAGCAAACCGTTTCTGAAGACGCCAATGCCCAGCACTACAGCGCGCTGTTGTGGAACTTCAACCGAACGCTGGTGCACGGCAACATCCGCGCCAGCTGGTTTTTGCCGCTCACGCAAGTGCTGAGTGCAGTGGGCATGGGCCTCTTGTTGCATGCAGGTGCGCTGGGCATTGCAGAGGGCAGCATGACCGTGGGGCAACTCGCGCAAAGCTTGTTTTATGTGCACCTGTTTTTGGGGCCGTTGCAAGAACTCAACGATTTGTTTGAACGCTACTCGTCGGGTGCATCGTCGGCACAACGCATCTTCTTGCTGCTCGATACCGAACCTGAAATCACCGACCCCGCAACACCCACTACGCCCACACTGGCACCGGGCTCGCGCGGTGGCGAGGTGGAGTTTGCCGACGTGGAGTTCCGCTACAACCAGCAGTCTCCGCACGCTGTCATCCACCACTTCAATCTGCACATTCCTGCGGGCCAGGTGCTGGCCATCGTGGGCCCCACCGGCCATGGCAAGAGCACGCTGGTGCAGCTGCTCACGCGCCTCTACGAAGTGCAAGGCGGCAGCGTGATGGTGGATGGGCAGGATGTGCGCCATTACGCACAGCACACGCTGCGCAGAACCGTGGGCATCGTGCTGCAAGACAACGTGCTGTTTGCGGGGAGCGTGCTCGACAACCTGCGCCTGGCAGCACCCCATGCCGATGACGAAGCCTTGATTGCCGCCGCACGCGCGCTGGGCGCTGACGAAGTGCTGGAACGCCTGCCGCAAGGCTACGGCACCGAGGTCGGGCCACTGGGCAGTTTCTTGAGCCACGGCCAGCGCCAGCTGGTGTGCCTGGTGCGCGCCTACCTGGCCGACCCGGCAGTGCTGGTGCTGGACGAAGCCACCTCGGCTGTGGACCTTCACACCGAGCGCCGCATCCAGACAGCCTTCAGGCGCCTGTGCGAAGGCCGCACCGCCATCATCATTGCCCACCGCCTCTCCACCATCCGCGATGCCGACCGCATTGCCGTGATCTGGGACGGCACCCTGGCCGAGACCGGCACCCACAGCACCCTGGTGGCGCTGGGCGGGGCCTACGCCAAGCTGTACCAAGCCTACGAAGAGGCCAGCGTCACCCCTTTATCCAACCACGCTGCGCAGGCCGATACGGCATGGGCCAGCGCCAAATAAACCGAAAGCGAACCTATGACCCAAGCTCTACGCATTCTTGCCCTGGCGGGCAGCGCCCGCCGCGATTCCCTGCACAAGAAACTGGCGCAACGCGCCGCCGATATGGCCCGCCTCCACGGCGCCCAGGTGCAGTGGATTGACCTGGCGGACTTTGAACTGCCGCTCTACCACGGTGACCTGGAAGAAGCGCATGGCCAACCGGCCAAGGCACTGGAACTGCGTGCACTGGTGAAGTCGCACGACGCGCTCGTCATTGCATCACCCGAATACAACGGCTTCTTCTCGCCGCTGCTCAAGAACACGCTGGACTGGCTCTCACGCGCCCTGCCCGGTGAAGAACGTCACGCCACCTTCAAGGACAAGCCGGTGCTGCTGCTGTCCACCGCGCGGGGGGATTCCGGTGGTGTGCGCGGTCTGCAAACCCTGCGGCAGTTGCTCATCAACCTCAAGGCACAGCCCTACTCCCAGAGCTTTGCCTTACCCAATGGCCCCGCCGCGTTCGAGACACGCGACCGCCTGCAGGCCGACCAGTCGCAGCGCCTGGCAAGCCTTGTGCACACATTCATTCACGAACTGCAACAGCCTTCCATTCACCAACCTCTTTACGCCAACGTATGAAAAAAATCGTCGCCCTTACCGGCAGCCTCAGCAAGCCCTCTCGCACCCGCAGCCTGGTGGAAGCCATCGCCCACAGCCTGGCCAAACGCTGGCCCGCATCCGTGCAGGTGATCGACATCGCCGAACTCGCCGACGAGCTGGGCCATGCCGTGTCGTTCCAGAGCATTCCTGCTTCGGTTACTCGTGCCCACCAGTTGCTGGCGCAGGCCGATGTGCTCATCCTCGCATCCCCGGTATACAAGGGCTCGTACAGCGGCCTCTTCAAACATTTTCTGGACCTGCTGGACCCTGCCGCACTGCGCGGCAAAGTGGCCGTGCTGGCCGCCACCGGCGGCAGCGACCGGCATGCCCTGGTGCTGGACCACCAGCTGCGCCCCCTGGCCAGCTTCTTCGAGACGCTTACCGTGCCCAGCGGTGTGTATGCCCGCGACAGCGATTTTGTGAACTACGCGCTGGAGCTGCCCGAAGCGGTGAACACGCTCGCGCGCATTGATCTGGTGGTGAAGCAGACGTTGGCGCTGTTGCAGCCAGAAGGGGTGTTGGCGCGGGCGGCGTGAGGCGTCTGTGAATTCACATTGCTCAAAGCTTTAGGCCATTCGGCAAAAACCCTTACGTACTTTTACACGCTGACCACCTGCAATTTCACACTTCATCCAGACCTTCTCTGATGCAACACTTGGTCCCAGGTGTGGGAACCCACACTTTCTGGAATCGGGTTGGGCGCCAACAATCAGGCTATGCAAATTTGAAGCATCTGGGAGGATGAAATGCACACAGAAGGCCAAGGTCCATTGACGAACGGTGAGCCCGACGAGACGGAACGTTTCAGCGGGCGCAATAAGCAGCGAGAGCTTGTAGCAGCCACATGGTTGTTCGGCATCGTCGTGTTGTGCGTGCTGGCCTATATCGGGTCACCATTTGCCATCGTTTCGGCTGGTCAGCGCGGTGTGCTCACCACCATGGGAAAGCCGTCTGAAGAGGTGTACCCAGAAGGCCTCCATTTCATCATCCCGTTTGTTCAAAAGATGTACGCAATGGATGTGCATATGGCCAAGAACGAGGGGCAGGGCGAGGCGGCTTCCAAAGACCTGCAAGCCGTTCAGGTGAAGGTGATCCTCAACTACCACCTGGATCCTCAATCCTCCGCACGGGCCTTCCGCGAGATAGCTCCGTCAACCGATGAAGTGGCGGCTCGCGTGATTGACCCGGCGCGACCGGAAGCCGTAAAGGCGGTGACCGCACGGTTCACCGCGGAAGAACTGATTACACGCCGCACGGAAGTGCGCGACCAGATCGCCGCGCTGTTGCGCGAGAAGATGATGCGACATGGTTTGATCCTGGATGAGTTCGCCATTGTCAACTTCTCCTTCTCACAGTCCTTCTCAGGAGCGATTGAAGCGAAGGTGCGCGCCGAACAGGAAAAGCTCAAGGCCGATCGCGACTTGCAACGCATTCAGGTTGAAGCGGAGCAACGGATTGCGAGTGCCAGGGCAGAGGCCGAGGGGCTTCGCTTGCAGCGGCAGGAGGTGACCCCATTGCTGCTGGAATTGCGTCGCGTAGAGAACGATCGACTGGCAGTCGCCAAGTGGGATGGCAAGTTGCCCACCACAGCGGTAGGCAACGCAGCGCAAGCGTTGCTCAATTTGCCCGCAAGCGTGTCGACGCCCCGGTAAGGCCCTGAGTAGCGGCCTTCATCATGTCGTAGCTGAAAAAACGAGGGCAGTATTCCATGCCAAAGAACTTGTAATTGGCCATTTTGAGAATGAACACGTTGTCCACGCTCCGGCACTCGAACAGGGTTTGATACGTGTACCAGAAACGCTCACGCACGCTGCCTATTTCTGGCCGCTGAGTTTTACGCGCATTCTGCTGATTTGCACGACTGATCCACAAAGCACAGAGTGTGCGGACTACATTTTCCTCTGCAGACTATTTGTACACATTTGCAACCAAATCTTTTGCAAATCCCGCATTCAGAAGTTCATCCCGAGAAAAATTTGCATTTTTCATATCTTGCACGGAGTACCCTGCCAATTTCAATTCAGTCGCCGAATAACCGGCGAGTTTCAGTTCATCTAGTTTGTAACGAGCCGCTCTCATATCGGCTGCCGTAAAGCCTACTGTCCGCAGCTGAAGTGCAGTAAAGTTTCCCTTTACATTAGTAAGAAAATTCGTTTTTTCTGAAGCTGTAGCTTTAGACAAATCTAATGTCTTTCCGAACTGATCACCTAAACCTAGGATACTTACTTTGTTTTTAAATAGAGTGACCAATCCCAATGGCGTAGCGCTCTGCTTCTCACTCGGCCGCAGGTTAATTTCAGCGGAAATGTTTAGGTTTGGTGCGTCGGTTGCTTTCTCAGGTGTTGAGACCAAGAGCACACTATTGCTGGGAGCGTTGCTGATAGTACTGACAGTGTAGCTGTCGCCGAATCCAGAAACCGCCGGACTAGCGGCCGAGGTTGACAGTGCGCTATTTGCGACAAAATTACCGTCGTCAGGTACAGAAATTACCGTATTAGCAAGACTTTGCTGTTCACTAGGGCCTATAGAGTAATTATTTGAACTGGACTGCATACTAGTATGAAAACCACTTACGTCTTGTATATAGTTGCTGCCGCCCAATTTTCTGTCGTCAGGTCCAGAAATCACGATATTTAGCAAATTATCTGCGGGCGTCACAACGCTCGGCTGGGCGGAATTTAGTTGTGCTGACAGGTAAACAGCAAGATTTATTGCCCCAGGGGTCGCTAATGTCGGCAGAGGATTTACCAACATTTTTCCGCTCACAAGTGATAACTCGTAGTTATTGTCCGTTCCACCTGCCAGTGCAATGGCGTAGCTGCCCTCATTGCTGGTTGCTGTGGCGGCCGTGCTGGCAACAGGGGCGATATCAATCACTGCAATCGTGTCGCCATTCTTGAAGCCGCTGTAGCTCACAGTCAATGAGGGGTTTACGTCGCCGTACAGGCGGCTCTTGTCGTCCGCTGTGGCAGTGAGCGTAGCCTTGCTCACCGCCAAGGTTCCTGCCGCTGGCGTGATGGTGTAGTTACTGGAAGTCAATCCCGTCGGGGCAATTAGATAGTTGCCTGCGTTCACGGCCCCCTGGGAGGCGCCCCGATAAGCCAAGGTACCACCAAGAACCGATGCGGTCTCATTGTTAACAAAGCCGCTGAAAGTAACGCCATTGCCGCCAGAGTAAGCAACGCCGTCATAGGTTTTGGTGGCACTGTTGGCGGTGACGGTCAGTGGCGCCGGGCTCACGGCCAAACTACCGTTGGCATAGGTGATGGTGTAGTTAGCTGGTGTAAAGGTGCCACCGGTGGCCGCGCTTGGCGTGATGACATAGGGGCTATTCGCTACTCCGGCAGCCGCTGCCGCGCCTGCGCTAGCCTCCGTTACGCTGCCAATGGTTTCACCATTTTGAAGGCCGCTGCTACTGAAGCCGCTGAGCGTCGGTGTCTGGCCGTACGTCTTTGTTGCGTTACTGGCCGTGACGGTCAGTGGCGCCGGGCTCACGCTCAGGCTACCGCTGACGTAGTTGACGCCCCCATAGCCCACCGGGGCCAAGAAACTACCGGCGCTGGACGTGATGGTGTAAGGAGACCCTATGACGGGAGCACTTGCAGACGTGCCGCTTGAAGCCAGCGAAGGTGCACCAGACGTGCTGTCCTGGCTGAACACGCCCCCATAAGTCGCAGCGTTGACCAGCCCGCTGATGGTGTAGTTCACGCCCGCGACAGGGGCTCCTAAGCTCAACACCTGTCCATATGTTTTGGTGGCGTTAGCCGCCGTAACGGTCAGCACGGGCTGATTGGCAAACAGGTAGCGGTTACCCGTTTCTGCAACGCTGCCAGGCAGGTAGCTTGCGTAGGTTTTGTTCCATACGGCCAGATTGCCACTGGCCAAACCGCCGAAGGTATCGGCGCCCACCGCGCTGGAGTACACCAGCCAACGCCCCCCCCCTGAGGTGGCGAGTGCATTGCCGCCAGCGTTATTGACGAAATTGGCACCGGCTGCCACGGCAATGTTGCCGCCCAACGCGGCTCGCAATTGGGTCCCGCTTGCCAGCGTCACGTTGCCACCAGCACCGTCCGCCAGGAGATTGATGTCACCATTGACAGTTTGCACACCCGACATGCTGATGCTGGCCGTATTGCCAGCTTTGCCAAGTGTCAGGCCACTCAGCGTTGTAGTTAAGTTCAAACCACTGCTGGGCCATGCGAAGGGGGTGCTGAAGCTGGTGCCGTAGGGCTTAATCGAGAGCGCACCTGCAGCACCCAAGGTGGTGTTGCTAATGGCAAGCTTGTCGGCAATCCAATTCAAGGCCGTGCTGGCATTGAATGTGGGGGTGCCATAGCCCACGCCATTGAGCGACAGTCCGGCAGAGGTTCCGCTCCCAATACCCGACAAACTGATTGTTGGGGCCGTCCACGTGGAGCCATTGATCGAAAGCCCAGAATTGTTGCCGCTGGTCGCTTTGCCGATCACGGTAATTTGATTGCTAGCGTTTAGCGTCGTACCCACGGTGCAGTTCGCGGGTGTATTGCACGGGTCACCATAGTTCACTTGGATGCCGGCATTGCTTGCAGATTCCCCGTACAAGCTGATGTTTCTTCCGTGCAAGCTGCTGTACGTCCCACCGATAACGCCCAAAGGCAGGTTGGATGTCGGGCCACCCAGGCTACCGGAGCCACTGCCTGTGAAGGCCTTGCCCGCAATATTGATGTCTGCACCGTTGGTGTTCAGACTGGCGTATTGCCCCACATAGGCGCCCATGGCGTAGACCGCGTTTCCATTGGCGTAGCAGGTGCTGCCCGGCGCGCAGTTCAACCCACCGATGTTCAAGTTCCCGTGGATGTTGACAGCAGTCACCGCGCTGGATGCGCCTACGTTGTCCAAAAATACGGTGGCACCACCCGATTGCAAATTCACGCCAATGGGGTTTGCTGCGGCATCTGTAATGGCTTTGCCCGCCTGGACAACGATGTTGCGTTGCGCTTGCAGCGTCAGGCTGTGCCCTGCACTTGAGCCACCCACTGCGATGTTGTCATTGACAAAAATATCGCCGTTGCCACCCGCTGTGCCCTGGCTTGCCGTTGCAATGGTGACGTCCGTGGTTAGAAGGTTGCTTGCAATACTGCTGCCCGTGGCGTTGCCGCCGGAGGCCGCGATCGTGAAGTCATTCGGGTCCAGCAGCCAGTTGCCTGACGGCCCGTGCGCGGCACTGGTGTTCACGCGCAGGCTGTCGGCTATTTGCAGGTGGCTTGCGGAGGTTTCCACCTGGCCACCGCGCCCACCCAGCGCGCCGCCCTGGGCGCTGATGCTGCCGTCTGCAAGCGTCAAGCTACTTGGGTTGGCCAAGCTGGCCAGTACCGTGATGCGACCGCCGTCACCCAGGGTGCCCGCGTTGGCCGAAAGGCTGCCGGTCTGCGACACCTCTTGCCCCGCAGAGAGATAAATGGTGCCACCGTGTTGCGTGATGCCATTGGCTTCGATAGCGCCGCTGTTGACCACGCGACTCATCAAACCGCTGGCCGCTTGCGCCGACAGAATGACCGTGCCGTCATCGGCCTGAATGAGCTGCCGGTTTTCCACAAGTGTGGCGATGGTTGCCGCGTCCACCTGCACGTCCACCAGGTTTTGCCCGCTGATGTTCAAAGTGACGGCGTCGCCCGCAGCCATGGCCACGCTACCCAGTGTTGCGGATATCAGGCCACTGTTGCGCACCTCGGGCGCCAACAGGGCCACATACTTGGCATACATGTTCCCCTCATTGACGACGCTTGCGGTGCTGCCGTCGCGCGTGAAGCGGTTGTTGCCATTCATAAAGTCGGCATTGCTGATGCCCATGCTGGAGGCCACCAGCCCACCCACATCCACCCGCGCACCGCGCCCGAACAACACGCCATTGGGGTTGACCAGAAACACCTGACCGTTGGCCGTGAGGCTGCCGTAGATGGCCGATGGGTCGCTGCCCAGCACCCGGTTGAGGGCAACAGAGTTGCTGTTGGGTTGATTGAAGTTGACCTGCGCGCCACTGCCGATGCTGAAGCTGTTCCAATTGAGGATGGCTTTGTTGGTCGTCTGGTTGACATCCATGCGGCTGCCGCTTTGCCCTATCGTGGCCTGCCCGGCGACCACTTGGCCTCCGGTGGGCAACGCATTCACTGCCGGTACGACTATGGGAGGCGCCGCATGGACGGCCATACCCGCCGTGAGCAACAGGGTCATCAAAGCAGATGCCGCTGTGCCGCCTCTGGACGCGCCAGGTTTGCCTTTGGTTTTGGCGGCTTCATGCGCGACCATCCACGCTTGTTTGCTGTCGCTCCAGACGATGCAATGGACTGTGTTCATGGTGTGATTCCTTTAAAACGGGGCAAACAGGCTGATCCAGCCGCGCATATCGCGCCTCTGTCCATCGGCATCCTTGCCCTGGCTATCGGCACCCGGGTTGCTGCCCAGGGGGGTGGCCAAGACCACACTCAGAGTGGCGGAGCCAATCTTCCAGTCCAGGCTCAGTCCGGCGCCGGAGAGCGCGTATTCATTGGCTAAGTTCGGGTTGCTGCTGTTCCAGCCCGTCCACGTGGTTTTGTTGAGCTTCACAAACCCGCTCTCGATAAACGCGCTGGCGGTGAGTTGTTGCGACACGGTGTAGCTGCCGATGAGCTTTGCAAGCCAGCCCTCATCGCCCGTTGCTTCGCCTATGGGGTAGGCCCGGATGCCGGTGGGCCCACCAAGGCTGAAGCGCTCTGAGGAGTCCAGGTTTTTGCTGGCCACCTGGCCCGTCAGACTGGCATTGATCTCCGTACCCTGGCCTGCGGATTGCCTGCGCGACAGATTGAAAACCAGCTTTTGGTAGCCGCCCTGGGTCTGGCGTGCGGTCTGGTCGGCCGCCAACGCGCCTGCGTTATGGCCCAGGTCCACATCACCCGTGATGAAGTTCAAGCCGAAGCCGGTGTTGCCACCACCCCAAAGGCTGTCTGTGCCCATGCCCGCAAGACCGACGCTGTTCACGTTGACGCGCTTGTTGCCAATCTCACCCGCCACGGTTTTATCGATCATGGACTTTTGGTCCAGATTGGCGCTCAAACTCAGGTTGAGCTTGTCGCTGCGCAGTAGCGGGTATTGCGTTGTCACGCCGAGCGTGCTGGCATCACCTTGGCTTTGCAGGGCAGACAAAGAGCTTTGGGTGACCTTGTAGTTCAACTGCGAGGCATTCAGACCCATGCGCAAACCGGTGCTGCCCACGGCCAGGGTGTAGTCGCCACGGACATAGTCGGTGCCATCGCTTTTGTTGAACGTAAGCACGCCCAAGTCAAACAAACCGGTAGGGTTGCTCAGGCTAAGGTTGCCGCCTAGCTGCAACGCACCGGTACTTTCGCTGCCCTGGTTGTTGGCTTGCACGCTGTAGTTCAACAGTGGCTTTTCTTCGAGCTGTAAAACCACATCGGTCAGGCCGTCCTTGGTTCCGGCCTTGAGCGAAGCCTTGACGCCCAGACCTGGCTGCTCGTTCAAAATGGCGGCCGCTGCGGCGATGTGCCCCATCTGAATTGGCGCGCCCGGGGCTTGCTGGTTTTGTACGAAACGCTGAATGCGTTCCTTGTCCAGGCGCTGACTTTCTCCCTCCAGCAGAATGGAACCGGCCACACCTTCCACCACGACAAAGTTGACTACTCCGTCTTGAATGGCTTGCGCTGGCAAGAACACCCTCGCCACATAACCGTGCTGTTGGTAAAAATCCACCAGACGTGCATTGGCTTGTTGCAGCTCGCCAAAGCCCAGCTCCTTGCCCACCAGATCAGCTAACTGCGCTTGCAAATGCTCTTGCGTAAAAAGCGTGGCTTGCAGGATGCGAAATCCCTTGACCAAAATGCGCGGGCCCTCGCCGGGTTTGGCTGGAACAGCCCCATCCGATCCAGGCACTGCAATCGGCCTGGGTGTTGCTGGCGGCAGAGTCGGCTTGGTCTGCTCACGTAGCAGGCTGCCTGCGTCTGGCGCTTGTTGTGCTTGCGCAAGCCCCCCCGCTACAAGCACTTGGCATGCCACAAAAACCGAGTTGAAGACACGCACGTGGCGACGCAAAAGGGCTTGGCGCATAGGAGCTTTCTAAGGACCAGAATTTATTTCCGCCATCCTAGGTCGCGTTGCTCGCAAGATGTCTAACCAATTCTTGCCAAACCTAACCAAACCTAACCGGCCGCCTGATACAGCGCAAACATTGCTTAATTGCTGCTCTATAGTCGTAATCAATATGGCCGCTACCGCCCCGCACATTGTGTTTGTCATCGACGACGATGCCCGCCTCCGCGATGACCTGGTGGACTATTTGGTGGGTGAAGGCTATGAGGCCATGGGCTTTGCCAGCTATGAACAATTTTTGCCTGCATCCAGGCTGATACAGCCTGCATTGGTGGTGCTGGATTTGGGGTTGCCTGGCCTGGACGGCCTGGACGTGTGCCCTTTGCTCAGGACGCTCTGGCCAGACTTGGGCGTCGTGATGCTGACAAGCCGCAGCAGCGTGGAGCAGCAAGAAGCAGGCATGCAAGCAGGCGCAGATGCTTATTTGTCAAAGACCGCATCGCTCGCCTTAGTGGAGGCCACAGTGGGCAGTGTGCTGCGCAGGCTCAAACCTGCGCAACGGTCTACCGTCGAGCAGACAACAGGAGGCCCTGGATGGGTTCTTTTGGAAGACGATCTAAAAATCGTTAGCCCCAATGGAGAGCAAACCGTGCTCACCCTGAATGAGTTCACCCTGGTTCAGGCACTGTTCAACGCGAGGGGCGACAACGTGTCACGCGAAGTGCTGCTGAATCTCACCGGCAAGACAGACACCGCCACCAACCGGCGCAATCTGGACGCCACCATCAGCCGCATACGCGCCAAAACAAGAACCAGCGCACATACCGATTTGCCAGTACGCGCAAGCTACGCCAATGGTTATGCATTTGTGCCGGGCCGAGCGGGGGACCTGGAACATTGACTCACGGTTTTAGGCTCTGCCCAAACGCAGCTCCCAACGTACGCCTCTAGGCTGCCCAGGCTGCGCCGCAAAGGTTCCGCCGTGGGCTTGCGCAATGTGGGCCACCAACGACAAGCCCAGACCAAAGCCTGGTTTTTCCTGATTCGGCTCTCGCAAATTGACAGTCCGCCCGATTTGCGCGTACTGCTCGGGTTTGAGTCCGGGGCCCAAGTCACTCACAGCCAGCACTGCGACACCGTCCCGTACCGACGCAGCTATCGTGACGGGATTGGAGGTACCGGCGTACTTCAAACAATTGATGACGATGTTTTCCAGCGCCACCCGGGCCAACAGCGGATCAAATGTGGCACTGATGGCTTGTGCATCCACGTCCCACCGCAACTCCACCTGCGGGTAGTTCAGTGTCAACTCGGTTTGTATGTCTCGCAGCCAATCACCCAAGTTCACTTGCGTTGGCTTTACCAGGGCTTGCCCGGACTTTAAGGATGCACTGTTCAAGAATGCTTCGACCAGCTTACCGGTCTCAAATGCCCAAAGCCGGATGTCGGCAACGCGGCGGGCTGGCTTTGCAGCCAAGTCCGTTTCACGCGCCAACATCTCAGCGGATCGCCCAATGCGCGCCATGGGGTTGAGTAGTTCGTGGGCCACAAACGAGGAGAAGGACTGCATCTGGTCGCGCTGCTGCGTGAGCAGTCGATGCTGAAATTGTCCCTCTTTGTTGTCTGCCTCCAGTTTGCGAATCGCCAAGTTGGTGGCAACTGCAAACAGAAGCACGTGGACCAGCGACGAGGCATCAAAGGCAGCGGCAAACCATGGCCTGGCGGCAATGGCGCCTGCAACGCTCAGGTTGTTCACGATGGCGGTCACGGTGCTCAGCAAAAACGCCAGGATGAAAAGCGCCAGCGTTTTGCGTTGTGCCGGATCGCGCATGGACCAGCCCGCAAGGCCCAAGTTGAAAGCGCTCATGAACAAGATGCCGATCACTGCCAACTGCGCAGCTTGCCCGTACCAGGGCGTATTGATGCTGAACATGCTGATTGCGCAATACGCCACCAGGCACATATAGACTTTGAACAGCATCGGCCTGGTGCTAGGTAGGCGAAGGATGACTGTCCACAGCAGCAGCCCTGAGGCTGGTATGAACAAAATACCGAAGCCGGTGATCCAGTTGGCCCAGCGTGGCGTACCCAACCAGGCGTTGAGCAAAATGGGTTGGCTCACGCCCACGAAAATCGCCAACAGACAAAGCAAATACAGCGCATAGGCAAGTTGCACAGGCTGACGCATGACGATGGCTCCAACCAAATACATGACGGCAGAAAGCAAATACAGGGTGACGAAAGCACCCGCCCGAAATTGGCCCGTGTTTTGAGACTGCAGCAGGTCGTCTCTCGACAGCAACTGCGCCTTTATGTTCATGGCACTGGTCGTCTGCACCCGCAGCAAGTAGCGTTGCTCTGTCGGTAAGGCGGGCAAACGGATGACGTGGCTGGCAAAGGACAAGATGGGTGTTGCACTGGGTCGCGTATCGCCAGCCAAAGCAAATGGCTCAGTCTGTCCCCAGACATAGACCTCGATGTTGTCGAGATAGGGGTATCCCACTGAAAGCAACAATCCATCCTGACCGGGTGTCACCGGTGGCACGTTGAACCAAGCCCAGAATACGCCTGACTTGTAACCATTCATGCCTTGTTTGGTGTCTGCCTGCCATTGCACTTTGTTGGCATACATATCCAGTGGCTGCAAGTGGGATGACAGATCTACAAACACCTGCCACTGCGCATTGAGGTTTGTAGGCTCCGCGCGAGCGCAAAGCGCCAGCGGCAGTACCCAGAACAGGAAGAGACAACGCCAAACCCACGAAGAAGATATATTTTTTGATAGTCGTGGTGACATCGGTCGCCCTCATAGAAGCTGATCTTTTAAGGTTATGAGTCTATTAGCTAGCGATCTTGATGGCTGCAAAATTGCTGCAGCTTGCGAAACCATTCAGGCAGTAGTTCCTGCATGTCCTCACCCCTTCGGCCGACACTCGGTGCACAAGTCATACAACTGTTGCGCCGTGGGTGACAGGACCGACGACCGCCTTCTAATCAATCCCATCTTTCGGTTGACCACCGGTTCGTACAACGGGATGCTCACCAGCAATGGGTGATTTTTGGAGGGCATGGCCATTGCCGGAACGGCGGCAATGCCTAGCCCCGCTTCCACCAAGCCAATGGCGGTTGTGACGTGTTGCGTTTCATACAGTGTCTGCGGCTGGCTTTTGATGCCGGACAAGGCTTGCGACAACAACAGCCGATTTCCCGACGCCTTTCCAACGCTGATGTAGTCGTATTTGCTCAGCTCGCTCCAACGCACCTTGGCGCGTTTGGCCAAGGGGTGGTCACGCCGGCAGGCGATCACAAAGCGTTCTTCAAACAGCGGGTCAAACTCCAAGTCGCCTTCCTGGGCACCCATAAAGTTCAAGCCGAAATCTGCCTCCCCGCGCGAGACAGCGGTCAGCACTTCATTGGCAAACGCATCCACGATCTTGACCCGCACCTTGGGGTAACGCTCATGGTAGAGCGCGATCACTCGGGTAAGAAAGTAATTGACCGCCGACGGCACGCAGGCCACGGTCACTTCGCCCATGCGTGTGGCCGCCACTCCGCGAATGCCCAACAGCGTGGTGTCCAGCGCGTCCAGTATTTGCCGCAACTGCCGGTCGAAGTCACGCCCTACGGCTGTCAGCGTGACCCGCCGCGTGGTGCGCTCCAGCAAACGGGTACCCAGCGCGTCCTCCAGTTTGTCGATACGTCGGCTGAAGGCGGGTTGCGAGATATGCAAGGAGTCTGCCCCCTTGCGAAAGCTGTTGAGCTCTGCAACCGCCCGAAACGCCAGCAGGTCGTTCAAGTCGAAGTTCATGGCCATAGAGGAATCCATTCAGGTGATTGATGCGTATTGTGGATCAATGCATCGCAAATATGCAATTCACAAAAAACGCCGGGGCCTTGATCATCGGCCCCCAAGCGCTGCAACGACTCTGACAAGCGGTGCCGTGCGGACCACAGATACGTGGCCAGACCCCAACCAACAGGAGACAAGACATGCCCATTGCCAACCTTGGCGCTGCGCTTATAGGCGCAGCCTCATTCACCCACCCGGGAGCTTGCACATGACCAAGCAACCCATTTACAAGGCCCTGTATTTCCAGGTGCTGGTGGCCGTCCTCATTGGTATTGCAGTGGGCCACTTCTGGCCTGCCTTTGGTGCATCCCTCAAGCCCTTGGGCGATGGCTTTGTGAAGCTGGTCAAGATGATGATCGCCCCGGTCGTCTTCTGCACCATCGTGAGCGGTGTGGCCAGCCTGTCCGACTCCAAGCAAGTCGGCAAGACCATGCTCAAGTCCCTGGGCATTTTTTATGTGCTGACCATCGTGGCATTGGTCATCGGGTGGATTGCCGTGGCCCTCATAGAGCCCGGTGTGGGCATGCACATTGATCCCAAGCTGCTCGACGCCTCGGTAGTGGCCAAGTACACCAAGAGCGAGTCGGCCCAAGGCTTTGTGCCCTTCTTGCTGCACATCATCCCCAACGCGTTTTTCGGCGCGTTTGCAGAAGGCGAAGTGCTGCCGGTGCTGTTGCTTGCCGTGTTGTGCGGATTTGGCATCACTCGCGCCGGTGAGGGTGGCGAATTGGTGCGGGTCTGGATCGAATCTTTTTCCGGCGTGCTGTTTGCCGTGTTTGGTTTCATCATGAAGCTGGCACCACTGGGAGCCTTCGGCGCCATGGCGTTCACCGTGGGCAAATATGGCGTGGGCTCCATTGGTTCACTGGGCATGCTGATCGCCACGTTCTACATCGCCTGCACCTTCTTTGTGGTCGTGATCCTGGGGGCATTGGCCCGACTGCACGGGTTCAGTTTGTGGAAGCTCCTGCGCTATGTCCGTGAAGAGCTGCTGGTGGTTCTGGGCACCTCTTCGTCGGAACCCGTGCTGCCACGCCTCTTGCAGAAGCTGCAAAAGCTGGGTTGCAAAAAGGGCGTTGTCGGCTTGGTCTTGCCCATGGGCTACTCCTTCAATTTGGACGGCACCGCCATCTACCTGACGCTGGCTTCTTTGTTCATTGCACAAGCCTGTGACATTCACCTGGGTACCGGCCAAATCATTGCCATGCTCGGCGTGATGCTGCTGACCTCCAAGGGCGCAGCCGGCGTGACGGGCAGCGGCTTCGTTGCCTTGGTAGCCACGCTGACGGTGATGCCCGACTTGCCTGTGGCAGGCGTGGCCATCATCGTGGGCATTGACCGCTTCATGTCCGAGGCACGCGCATTGACCAGCACCATGAGCAACGTGGTGGTGAGCGTCGTGATCTCCATGTGGGAAAACGCCTGCGACCGCGATGTCCTCATGGCCGAGCTGGACCGCAACTATTCCGCCAGCGAGCAAACCCTTGAAGAGAACACCCTGGAAACAGGCGGCCACACCGTATGAACACCACCAATCTGCAAGCCTGGATCGGGCAATCTGAAAAGGTGAGCGATGTGCTCACACCCACGCCCTACGCGGCCTTGTCGGCCACATTTGACCGGGACCCGACACGCCCCAGCGCGGGCACACCGCTGCCACCTTTGTGGCACTGGCTTTACTTCTTGCCGCTGTACCGCCAATCCGAAATTGGTGCCGACGGGCACGCAAAGCGTGGTGGTTTTTTGCCACCAGTGCCGCTGCCTCGTCGCATGTGGGCCGGTAGCCAGTTCACATTCCATCAGCCCCTGCGCATGGGCGACGCGCTGGAGCGCACCTCCACCATCGAGAACGTTTCAGAAAAATCAGGGCGCACCGGCCCGCTGGTCTTTGTCAAAGTGCGTCATGAGATTCGCCGTGCGGGTGAGTCCGATGTGGCGCTGACCGAGTTCCACGACATCGTCTACCGCGAAGCCGCACAAGCCGGCGATGTGGCTCCGGCGCCTGTGGCCGCACCGGCCACCGCCGTATGGGAGAAGCGTTGGGTGCCCGACGACGTGCTGCTGTTTCGCTACTCGGCACTCACCTTCAACGGCCACCGCATTCACTACGACCGCAAATACGTGACCGAGACTGAAGGCTACCCCGGCCTGATCGTGCACGGCCCCATGGTGGCCACCTTGCTGCTGGACTTGCTGCGCCACCAGATGCCCGACGCCGAGGTGCTGAGCTACCAGTTCCGCGCCGTGCGCCCGGTCTTTGACATCAACCACTTCTTCGTCTGCGGCGCGCCGCAGGCCGATGGCAAGACGATTCATCTCTGGGCCAAGGACCATGAAGGTTGGTTGACCATGGATGCCACCGCCGTCATCCGATAAGGACACAGAATGAGACCCCTTCAAGGAATCACGGTCGTCACGCTGGAGCATGCGATTGCAGCGCCCTTTGCCACGCGCCAATTGGCAGACCTGGGTGCCCGTGTCATCAAGATTGAACGCCCCGGCGTGGGCGACTTTGCGCGCGGCTACGACAACCGGGTACGCGGCATTGCATCCCACTTTGTCTGGACCAACCGCAGCAAAGAAAGCCTGACGCTGGATGTGAAACATCCCGAAGCCCAGCGCATTCTCAAACACATCATCGAAGAAGACGCAGACGTGGTGGTGCAGAACCTGGCACCGGGAGCGGCTGCGCGACTAGGGCTGTCTTACGAGGCGCTCAGCCAGGCCAAGCCCGGCATCATCGTTTGCGATATTTCCGGCTACGGTGACGATGGCCCCTACCGCGACAAGAAGGCCTATGACCTGCTCATCCAGAGCGAGGCGGGCTTTGTATCGGTCACCGGCACCGAGGACACGCCCTCCAAGGCCGGCCCGTCCATTGCCGACATTGCGGCGGGCATGTATGCCTATACCAATATCCTGGCTGCCTTGCTGCACCGCCAGCAAACCGGTGAAGGCCAGCACATCGACATCTCCATGCTGGAGGCCTTGACCGAGTGGATGGGCTATCCCTTGTACTACGCCATGGACGGTGCAGCAGCCCCCAAGCGCACCGGTGCCAGCCACGCCACCATTTACCCCTATGGGCCGTTCCCGGCCGGTGACGGCAAGACCGTGATGCTGGGCTTGCAAAACGAACGCGAATGGAAAGCTTTTTGCGAGCAAGTGCTGCAGCAAGCAACCCTGGCCACAGACGAGCGCTTTGCCAGCAACCCCAAGCGCGTAGCGGCGCGTGGCGAGTTGTATGCGCTCATCGTGGACGCCTTTGCCAGCCTGACTGCCGAGCAGGTGGTGCAACGGCTGGAGGCCGCACAGATTGCCAACGCCCAGGTCAACACCATGCACGCGGTCTGGGAGCACCCCCAACTGAAGGCACGCAAGCGCTGGACTTCGGTGGACACCTCGGTGGGGACGATTCCCGCGCTGCTGCCACCGGGCTCCTGGAGCAAAGGCCAGCCGCGCATGGACCCGGTGCCTGCGCTGGGTCAGCACACCGCATCGATCTTGGGCAGCCTGGGCTACACCGACACCCAAGTGGCCGCGCTACAAGCGCAAGGCACGGTATGAGCGCGCTCACCTACCTGTTTGTGCCGGGCAACCGGCCCGAGCGTTTTGCCAAAGCCCTAGGCAGTGGTGCAGACCGCGTCATCCTCGACTTGGAAGACGCCGTGCTGCCCGCAGACAAAGCGCTGGCCCGCCGCGCCATTGCCGAGTGGGCAGGCAGTCTGGACGCGGCAAACCGTGCGCGCCTTCTGGTACGTATCAACGATGCAGCAAGCGCCTGGCATGGCGATGACCTGGCCTGGTTGCCAGGCTCCCACATCCACCATGCCATGCTGTCCAAATGCGAGCACCCTGACCAGGTTGCTGCGGTGTGTGCGCACCTGCCCGCCCATGGCACGGTGCTGCCCCTGATCGAGACCGCAGGCGGCGTTCTGGCGGCCATGGCGATTGCGCAAGCGCCGCAGGTGGACCGGCTGGCTTTTGGCTCACTAGACTTTCAGCTGGACCTGGATGTACCAGGCTCCGGGTTTGTGCTGGACAGTGCCGCAACCGCCTTGGCCATGGCATCGCGCGCAGCGGGTCTGCCGCCGCCGGTTGCGGGCGTCACACCTGCCTTGGACGCCCCACAGTTGCTGGCCGATCTGGCCCATGCCCGCAGCCTGGGCTTTGGCGCCAAGATGTGCATCCATCCGTCGCAGGTCACGCTGGTGCGTGACGCCTTCCAGCCCGACCCGCAAGCGCTGGACTGGGCCCATCGCATCGTGCATGCATGGCAACAAGCCGAACATGCCGGCGCCATCCAGGTCGACGGAAAGATGGTCGACAAGCCGGTGCTGCTGCGCGCCGAACGCATCCTGGCCCAAGCGGGCCAATCTCTTCAAACCCTTTAGGAAAAACCATGGCATCTACCATCATTGACTCCCGCATTTTTGGCGACATCTTCAGCGACGCGCGGATGCGCGATGTCTGGTCCGACGAGAACCGCACTGCCAAGTACCTGGACATCGAACGGGCCCTGGCCAAGGTGCAAGGCCAGCTGGGCATCATCCCGCAGGAGGCTGCGGACGAGATCGTCAAGAACTGCGAACTGTCGCAAATCGATTGGGACAAACTCAAGGCCAAGACCGAGCAGATTGGCTACCCCATCATTGCCGTGGTCAACCAGATCAACGCCAACTGCCGCGACGGTCTGGGCGAATACTGCCACTGGGGCGCCACCACACAGGACATCACCGACACCGCAGCGGTTCTGCAAATGCGCGAAGGCCTGGCCTTGGTGGAGCAAGACCTCAACGACATTGCCGATGCGCTGGCCGCGCTGTGCGTGAAATACCGCGACACGCCCATCATCGGGCGCTCCAACCTTCAGCAGGCCACGCCCATTACCTTTGGCTACAAGATGGCCAGCATCCTGGCCGGCATCAACCGCCACCGTGAACGCCTGCAGCAGCTTAAAGCCCGTGTGCTCATGGGCGAGTTTGGTGGTGCGTCCGGCACCTTGTCGTCGCTGGAAACAGGCGCCATGGAAACACAGGCGGCCTTGATGCACGAGCTGGGCCTGGCCCAACCGCTGATCTCGTGGCACACCGTGCGTGACACCATTGCCGAAGTGGGCGCCTTCCTGGGTTTGGTGGGCGGGTCGCTCGGCAAGATTGCCATGGACGTCAAGCTGCTCATGCAAACCGAAGTGGGCGAGGTGTTTGAACCCTTTGCACCGGGGCGCGGTTCGTCCTCCACCATGCCGCAAAAGCGCAACCCGATCTCCTGCCTGTATATCCACGCCAATGTGTCGGTGGCGCGCCAGCACGCAGCGGCCTTGATGGATGCCATGGTGGCCGACCATGAACGCTCCACCGGCCCCTGGGAAATTGAATGGGTGTCGCTGCCCGAAATCTTCTGCCTGATGTCCGGGGCCTTGAAGCAAACCAAGTTTGTGTTGCAGGGCCTGGAGGTGGATGCTGTACGCATGCGCGCCAACATGGACCTGACCAACGGCCTGGTGATGTCGGAGGCGGTGATGATGGGCCTGGGGCGCTATATCGGCCGCGAGTATGCGCACGATCTGGTCTATGACCTGTGCCGCCAGGCGCTGCGCGAAAACCGCCCGTTGATCGACATACTGGAGGCACACCCCGAAATCAACAAGCATGTCACACGCGCCCAGCTCGAAGCGCTGTGCGACCCCGTCAACCACCTGGGGCAAGCAGGCGTGATGGTGGACCGCGTGCTGGCCGCGCACCACAAGGCATAGGACGCACGATGCACGATGCAAGCTCTTCCGCTGCGCAGGTAGACGTATTGGTCATTGGGGGTGGCAATGCCGCCTTGTGCGCCGCACTCATGGCGCGCGAAGCGGGCGCCAGCGTGATGCTGCTGGAAGCCGCACCACGGGAGTGGCGCGGCGGCAATTCGGCCCACACACGCAATTTGCGCTGCATGCACGATGCACCGCAAGACGTGCTGGTCGATGCCTACCCGGAAGAGGAATACTGGCAAGACCTGCTCAAAGTCACTGGCGGCTTGACCAACGAAGCCTTGGCCCGCCGGGTGATTCGCGACTCCAGCACCTGCCGCCCGTGGATGCGCAAGCACGGCGTGCACTTTCAACCCTCCTTGTCAGGCGCCTTGCATACGGCGCGCACCAATGCGTTCTTCATGGGTGGCGGCAAGGCATTGGTGAATGCCTATTTCCGCAGCGCCGAGCGCCTGGGTGTTGCGGTGCGTTACAACGCACCGGTTACGCGGCTGGAGTTGAACGCAGGCCGTTTTGTGGCCGCACACATCGAAACCACACTGGCAGATGGCAGCAAAAAGACCGAGCGGATTGCGGCGCGCAGCTGCGTGCTGGCAGCCGGTGGATTTGAGTCCAACCGCGACTGGCTGCGCGAGGCCTGGGGCGTCAACGAAGCGGGTGAAACGCCCTCTGACAACTTCCTGATTCGCGGCACCCGCTTCAACCAGGGCGTGCTGCTGCGCCACCTTCTGGATGACCACGGTGCCGACCGCATCGGTGACCCGACGCAGGCCCATATGGTGGCCATTGACGCGCGTGCACCGCTGTATGACGGCGGCATATGCACCCGCATCGATTGCGTGTCGCTGGGCGTGGTGGTGAACCGTGATGCACAGCGCTTTTACGACGAAGGCGAAGACTTCTGGCCCAAGCGCTACGCCATCTGGGGCCGTTTGGTGGCACAGCAGCCGGGGCAGATTGCGTACTCCATCATCGATGCCAAAGCAGTGGGCCGCTTCATGCCACCGGTTTTTCCGGGGGTCAAGGCCGACACGCCAGAAGCACTGGCACAACAACTCGGCTTGGACCCGGTCGCCTTGATGCAGACCTTAGGCCGCTACAACAGCGCATGCCAGACGGGCACCTTTGACCACACCGCACTGGACGACTGCCACACCCACGGTGTGACACCGGCCAAAACACACTGGGCACGGCCTATCGACACAGCGCCTTTTTATGCCTATGCGCTGCGCCCCGGTGTGACCTTCACCTACCTGGGCCTCAAGACCGACGAGACGGCCGCCGTGCGCTTTGGCGATGTGCCCAGCGACAACCTGTTTGTTGCAGGGGAAATGATGGCCGGCAACGTGCTGGGCAAGGGCTATACCGCCGGTGTGGGCATGTCCATTGGCACCGCCTTCGGGCGCATTGCCGGAACCCAGGCTGCACGCGCAGCCACAAAAAACAAGGCCCGCCATGCAAGTGCTTGAAACATTGATCCACGACGCGCGCCAGTTGGCATCGGGCGTGGGTGCCGCAACCCCCGTGGTGGCCGAGGCCGCGCGCCAAATGCAGATCTGCAATGCCTGCCGCTATTGCGAGGGGTTTTGCGCGGTGTTTCCGGCCATGACGCAGCGGCTGGAGTTTGGCGCTGCCGACCTGCACTACATGGCCAACCTGTGCCACAACTGCGGCGCCTGCCTGCATGCCTGCCAGTACGCTCCGCCCCATGCCTTTGCGGTGAATGTGCCGCAGGCCATGGCCCAGGTGCGCGGGGAAACCTATGTGGCCTACGCCTGGCCCGCAGCGTTCGGTGCGCTGTACCAACGCAATGGCCTGGCGGTGGCATTGGCCTTGGCGTCTGGCTTGGGCCTGTTCCTGCTGTTGGTGTTGGCCGCCAACGGCACGCTCTGGGGCGCGCCCGCTGGTGCCGGGTTCTACCAGCTGTTTCCGCACAACCTGCTGGTGCTGCTGTTTGCACCGATTTTTCTGTGGGCCAGCGTGGCGCTGGGCATTGGCGTCACCCGCTTTTTGCGCGACGCCTCGCCTGTGACCTCCGGGCAGCCATTGGCCCGCGCCGATGCGGTGCAGGCCACGCGCGATGTGCTCACGCTCAAGTACCTGGATGGCGGGCACGGCGAAGGCTGCCACAACGCAGATGACGCCTACACCCTCGCACGCAGGCGCGCGCACCACCTCACTTTCTACGGCTTCATGCTGTGCTTTGCAGCCACCAGCGTGGCAACCGTCTACCACTATGCCTTTGGTTGGGACGCACCCTATGACCTGCCCAGCCTGCCCAAAATCCTGGGTGGCGTGGGCGGCGTTTGCCTGCTGCTGGGAAGTGCGGGCCTGCTGCGCCTCAAGCTGGCACGCCATCCCCTGCATGGAGACGCAGCCCAAAAACCGATGGACTATGGATTCATCGTCCTGCTGATGTGGGCTGCGGCCAGTGGCCTGCTGCTCTGGTGGGCACGCGGCACAGCGGCCATGCCTGCGTTGCTGGCAGTGCACCTGGGCGGCGTGATGGCCTTGTTTGCCACGCTGGCCTACGGCAAGTTTGCGCACGGCATTTACCGCAGTGCCGCGCTGCTGCGCTATGCGGTGGAAAAGCGCTATCCCCGCAGTTTGTCTCTTGGCTCTGAATAAGGAATTGCCATGACCCTTTCCATTCCATGCGTGCTGATGCGCGCCGGCACATCGCGTGGCCCGTTCTTTATGCGCGACTGGCTGCCCGAAGGTGACGAGGCCCGCAACCAGGCCTTGATTGGTGCCATCGGCGCATCCGACCCGCTGCAGCTCGATGGCTTGGGCGGTGGCAGCACGCTCAACAGCAAGGTTGCCATCGTCTCGCGTTCCAGCCAACCCGACTGCGACCTGGACTACCTCTTCGCACAAGTAGGCGTGGGGCACCAGTCGGTGGATACGCGCCCCAACTGCGGCAACATGCTGTCGGGCGTGGCGCCCTTTGCGATTGACCAGGGCCTGATCCCGGCCAGCGATGGCACCACGACGGTACGCATCTTCAACGTGAACACCAAGTCGCGCATCGAAGTCACCGTCTGCACGCCCGGCGGCAAGGTCACCTATGAAGGAGACGCACGCATTGACGGCGTGGCGGGCACGGCAGCACCCGTGCTGCTGAATTTTCTGGATGCGTGGGGCTCGGTGACGGGTTCGCTGTTTCCCACGGGCTCCCGCATTGACGTGATGGATGGCCTGGAGGTGACGTGCATTGACGCCGCCATGCCGCTGATGATTTTGCGCGCTGCCGACCTGGGCCTGAGCGGGCGGGAGCGCCCCGCCGAGCTGGACGCCAATAAGCCCTTGCTGGCCCGCATCGAGGCGCTGCGTTTGCAGGCAGGCCTTCGCATGGGTTTGGGCGATGTGGCCAACAGCGTGGTGCCCAAGCCGGTGCTGGTCAGCCCGGGCGACTCACCCAACAGCATCACCTCGCGCTACTTCACGCCGCACAAATGCCACGCCTCGCATGCGGTGACAGGCGCCATCGGTGTGTCTACCGCTTTCGCGTTGCCGGGCACCGTAGCCAGTGGCACGGCTTTGCCCGCCGGACAACATGGGCTGGTGGTGCTGCACCCTGCCGGTCAAATTGATGTGGCCGTTACCTTGCAGGGAGAAGGCGACCAGGCCACCGTGGAGAGTGCAGCCCTGGTGCGCACCGTGCGCAAGATCATGCAAGGCCTGTTGCACCTGCCCGGTTATGTGTTCCCGCCCACAGCACTGCCTGCAGCGCTGGCCAACGGGCCGGGCCAGGCCCATCGCCATTTCCCGCAGCGCGAAGTGCGCATCATTGTTCCCACCAGCGCAGGCGGCGGCAACGACACCATGGCGCGCACGCTGACCCGCAAGCTCGGCCCACTGTTGGGGCAATCGGTGGTGGTGGACAACCGGGCCGGTGCCAACGGCACCATCGCCTGCGAATACGTGGCCGCAGCCGAGGCCGATGGCCACACGCTGCTGTTCGGATACATCGCCACGCATGGCATCAACCCGGCACTGCAAAAACTGCGCTACGACCCGGTAGCAGACTTTGCACCGGTGGGGCTGATTGGCTATTCACCCACGCTGCTGGTCGTGCCCGCGGATTTGCCTGTGCAGTCGGTGGGCGAGTTGGTGCGGCGCATGCGTGACACCACGGCACCGATGAGCTATGCGTCTGCCGGCAGTGGAACCGTGCCGCAATGCGCCGCAGAGTTGTTCAAGCTGCAAACCGGAACCCAGTTGCAACGCGTGGACTACGCCGGTGCAGCACCCGCCATTGCCGATGTAGCCAATGGCCTGGTGCAAGTGATGTTCCCCAGCCTGTTTACCGCCCTGCCTTATTTGCGCAGCGGCCGCCTCAAAGCCCTGGCCGTTGCCGGGCCCAAGCGCCTGAGCGCTTTGCCAGATGTGCCTACCTTGCTGGAGGCCGGTGTCTCTGGCGTGGAGCTCACGCAGTGGTATGCCTTGTTCGCCCCCGTCAAAACACCGGCATCGGTGGTGCGCCACCTCAACGCCATGCTGAACCGGGTGTTGCAGGAGCCCGAAGTGGTGGAACGCATGGAGGCCGACGGCGCCCATGTGCAAACCTCGTCACCCGGTGCGCTGCATGACTTGCTCATGAACGAAGGCGAACGCTGGCACAACGTGGTGTTGCAAACGGGGCTGCGGTCCGACGCGTTGATGGATAGTTCCATCGAGTAGCTGCCAGACCGTCACGCCGCTTCCCAGAATGCAGCGGGCAGTGGCCATGTTGCACACGCAACACCTTGCGGCATAGGCACTGCTGCAAACACAACAGCAGCCACGCTTAGCGCAACAGCGTGGCTGCTTTCTCCCCCGATATCAGCTGTTTTTGCGTGGCACGCGCTTTGCGATAGGACTGTATTCACAGCCCTTACCGCACACCATGAACTGCCGCAAAACCCTGCCCCGCGCTGCCACCGCTGCCGCACCTTTGTCACCCACACGCCGCGCGCTGTGGCTCACGCCTTTGCTGCTGCCCCTGCACAACGTATGGGCTGCAGAAAGCAAGCTGCCGCCTGCGCTGCGCATTGCCACCGTGGCGCGCGTGGGCGCTGGCGGCAACACGTATTTTTCGGGCTCCACGCTCCAGGTCATTGAAGACAAATGGCTGGAGACCGAGCTGGGCAAGCTCGGCGTGAAACTGGAATGGGTGCCCGCCACCGTCAACGCAGTGGCCGCGCAAGTGAACGAAGCCTTTGCCGCCAAGAACATCGACTTCGCCGCCTATGGTGACTTGCCCTCTGTCATTGCCAATGCATCGGGCCTGCACACGCAGCTCATCGTGCCCGGCGGCAGCCTCAACAACACCTACCTGGTGGTGCCCGCCACCTCCAGCGCGCAAAGCATCAAAGACCTCAAGGGCAAGCGCGTGGCGCTGCACCGGGGCCGCCCGTGGGAATACCAGTTCTCGCAGTTGCTGGAGGCCAATGGCCTGACGCTGGCCGATGTGAAGGTGCTCAACCTCAACCCGCAAGCCGGTGCCTCTGCCATTGCCAGTGGCGATGCCGATGCCTTCTTCACACTCAGCGATGCCTTTGTGCTCGAAGACAAGAAGGTGGGCAAGATCATCTGGTCCAGCAAGAAGCCGCCGCAAGACTGGAAGATGCGCGCCGAGCTGTGGGGCGATGCCGGCTTTGTAGCCAAGTACCCGCAGCTCACGCAGCTGGTGGCCACCGCCTTTGTACGCGCCCACCACCAGCTGTCTGCCGACAAGGGCCGCGAAGCCTATATCCAGAACGAAGCCGAAGCCGGGCAAGCAGAGAGCGTGGTGCGCCGCGAATTGGCCGACGACACCACCAACTGGAAAGCCCGCTGGTCCCCGCAACTGAGCGCCGATGTGCGCAAGCACTACACTGACCTGGCCGACTACGCCCGCCGCGCCAAGCTCATCAACAAGCCGGTGGATGTGGACAGCCTGTTCGCACCGCAGTTCGTCAAGCAGTCGCTGGCGCAACTCAAGATCAACACCTACTGGGCGCCCTGAGGTGAACGCCACACGCCATGTCTAGCGCACTGCAATCCCCTTACACGCCACTGGCCACCACGCCCAAGGCAACGCCTTCTGCGCGCACGGTGCCGCAGGTGGTGCCTGCGGCCTTGCCCGTGCACACCGCACGGCATGCGGGCCTGCTGGACCGCTGGCTTGCCAGCCGCTGGTCGGCCTGGGTGTCGCCCGCGCTGCTGCTCGCGCTCTGGTCGGTAGCCACCTACCAGGAGTGGATGCCCGAGCAGATTCTGGTGTCACCCCTGCAGGTGCTGCGCACCGCTGCCGAGATGGCCCAAAGCGGTGAGCTCTGGGACCACCTGGGTGTGAGCCTGTACCGGCTGTTTGCGGGCTTCGGCATTGGCAGCATCGCGGGCCTGGTGTTTGGTGTGTTGCTGGGGCTTTCGCAATCGCTGCGCAGCTATATCGAACCTACCTTCAATGCGCTGCGCCAGTTGCCCACCGTGGCGCTGATTCCGCTGTTCATTCTGGTGTTTGGCATTGGCGAGAGCTTCAAGGTGTTCATCGTCATCAAGGCCACCTTCTTTGTGGTGGGCCTGGCCGTGCATGACGCGGTGCGGGCGCTGTCGGTGCGCTACACCGAAGTGGCGCAGGTGTACTGCTTCACGCGCTGGCAGGTGGTGCGCAACATCGTGTTGCCCAGCATCATTCCGGCAACGCTCACCGGTGTGCGCATTGCACTCAGCCGCGCCTGGATGGTGCTGGTAGGTGCCGAGCTGTTGGCTGCCGAGTCGGGCCTGGGCCAGATGATGGAGCTGGGCCGCCAGATGTTCCGCCTGGACATCGTGATGCTAGGCGTGGTGCTGACCGGTGTGATCGGCTTCAGCCTGGACCGGGGCTTTCGCCTGCTGGAGCGCCGCCTGATGCGCTGGAAACGGAGCTAAGGCCATGGCACTACCAACCCTTGTTGACAAGGCCCGGGGCCTGCTGTTGCCGCTGGCATTGCTGGTGGCGTGGGAATGGGCCTCGCGCCAAGGCGCATCGGCGGCCTATGTGTTTGTGTCGCTCAGCACCATGGCCGATACCTTTGTGCGCCTGCTGGCCTCGGGCGAGCTGTGGCTGCACCTGCACACCAGCCTGGCGCGCACGCTGCTGGGCCTGGGACTTGGCGCGGCCATTGGCATCGCGGTGGGTACGTTGATGGCGCAGTCGCGCGTGGCCGACCGGCTCATAGGCCCGCTGTACCACAGCATCCGGCAGGTGCCACTCTTGGGGCTAATTCCGCTCCTGGGTTTGTGGGTGGGCAATGGCAACAGCGCCAAGCTGCTGGTGATCGTGCTGGCCGCGTTCTACCCCACCGTGCTCAACACCAGCGAAGGCATTCGCCATGTGGAAACCAAGTTCCGCGAGGTGGGCCACATGCTCACGCTGGGGCGCACACAAACCTTCTTCAAGATATTGCTGCCTGCGGCCCTGCCCAGCATCGTGACGGGTTTCTCGCATGCGCTGGCGTTCTCGTGGCTGGCCTGCATGGGCGGGGAATTGCTGTTCTCGGCCGGGCCGGGCATTGGCTCCATGCTGCTCAATGGCGAAGTCACTGGTCAGATGGACCAGGTGCTGCTGGCCGTGGTGCTGATTGCGCTGCTGGCGCAAAGCATGAACGCCTTGTTCAATCGCCTGGCGCGCCTGCTGGTGCGCGGGCGCAGTGCATGAGGGCCACCGCATGAGCCTCTTGAAATCAACGGCGGAAGTGCGTGCCTTTTTGGTGGGCTTTGTGGGGCTCACGCTGCTCTCGGGCCTGACCATTGGCATGAACAAGGTGCTGGCCACCTTGCTGGGCATTCACCTGCAGGTGAGCAACCTGCAACTGGCCACCATCAGCAGCGCCGAGACCTTTGCCATGGCGCTGGGCACCATTCCCGCGGGCTTCATCCTCTCGCGCGGCAACCCCAAGATTTTGTACGCCGCAGTCAGCCTCACGCTGGCGGCATTCTTCTGTGTGCTGCCCTGGCTGCCGCAGTGGGAGTGGGTGGCGCTGGTGATGTTTCTGGTGGGCCTGTGCATCTCGCTGCGCGTGGTGGCCATGAGCACGGTGTTTCTGGTGCGCCTGCCCGAGATCGGCCAGGGCAAGGCCGGTTGGTACAAGGGCACGCTCACGCTGGGCATCCAGTTTCTGGGGCCGCTCACCGGCAACTACGCCATTGCGCAGCTGGGGCTGCATGCGGGCTTCTTCGTGTCGGCAGGCATGTTTGCGCTGCTGGCGGTAGTGGGCTGGAACGTGCTGCCCAGCACCACCGGACACCAAAAAAACGCCGCCACCGAGGCCAGCCGCTGGCGCGAACTGCTGCGCCTGCCAGCGGTGCGCGTGACCTATCTGTTTGAAGTGCTGGCCTGCTTTACCGCGTCCAGCGTGGGCGTGTTCTCCATCCTGCTGGCGCTGCGCGTATTGCACTGGTCCAAGGAACACGCCGTGTGGCTGATGGCCGTGCAAGGCCTGAGCTTTGTGCTGGTGCTGTTTGGCCTGGGCAATGTGGTGGTGAAAAGCCCGCAGCGCAAGCGCCTGTATGGCGCCGCGCACCTGGCAGTCATCGTGGCGCTGCTGACGCTGGGGCTGCTGCCTTTTGGTGTGACCTACCTCGCGGCATCGGTGCTGCTGGGTATGGGCCTGGGTGTGAACAACCTGGTGAACATGGACCGCATCTCCCGCGCGCCGGTGGACAAGGCCAAGGTGTCTTCGCACCTCACGCTCTTGGGCATGGCGGGCGGCACGCTGGGTGCGCTCACGGTGGGCCAGTTGTCTGACCGGCTCGGCTTGCAGCCCGTGTTCCTGTTGCTCACCCTGCCCTGGCTGGCGGCCTGGGTGCTGTACCACGGCAGGGCGCTACTGGCCGTGCGCAGCGTGGCCTCCCCTTCCACACCGGCACCGGTGGCGGCCACTGTTTCCGATTGATTTGTAGCGCCCAGCGCCAAGGAGTTTGTGCCCATGTCTGCCCCCGTTATTCACCTTGAACGCCCCACCGCCAAGACTGGCGCGCGCCAGCGCACCGGCAGCCTGGTGGTGGAGCATGTGAGCAAGTCCTTTGACCTCAAAGGCGAGAAGCTGCCGGTGTTGAACGATGTGTCGTTCAGCGTGGCACCCGGCGAGTTTGTGGCCATCGTGGGCGCATCGGGCTGCGGCAAGTCCACCTTGTTGCGCATGCTGGCCGGGCTGGACACCGCGTTTGAAGGCAAGCTGCTGCACGACGGCGCGCCCATTCGCGGCACCGACCTGCACCGTGGCCTGGTGTTCCAGGACCACCGCCTGTTCCCCTGGCTCACGGTGGAGCAGAACATCAGCCTCGCGTTTACCAACACCGATGTACCACTGCCCGCACGCCGCGCACGCGTGGCGGCCGAGATTCACCGCGTGGGGCTCAACGGTTTTGAGCAGGCCTACCCGCACCAGCTCTCGGGCGGCATGTCGCAGCGCGCTGCCATTGCGCGTGCGCTGGTGTCGCGGCCCGATGTGTTGCTGCTCGATGAGCCCTTGGGCGCGCTGGATGCGCTCACCCGCTTGCGCCTGCAACAAGAACTGCGCCGCCTGTGGCAGGACGAGGGCATCACCATGGTGATGGTCACCCACGACATTGACGAGGCGGTGTACCTGGCCGACCGCATCGTGGTGCTGGAGTCGCGCCCGGGTCGCATCCGCCGCATCCAAAGCGTGCCCATGGCCCACCCGCGCCAGCGCGGCCAGGGCGACTTTGTGCGCATCCGCGACGGCCTGCATGCCGACTTTGTGCAGATCGAAGAAGGCCTGGAGCCACTGCACACAGAAGCCCAACGCCCGCAATGGGACGGCGCCGAATGGGCCAGCCGCCTCGCACTCTGAAAACCTCTTTCTTTCACCTGGAGACCTTATGACCCACGCACTCGACACCCTCTGGTACACCCGCTGCCCTGTTCCTACAGGCCTGGGCATTGCCCTGCAAAAAGGCTGGCTGGAGCAGACCTTCAACGCCAAGAACACCAACGTGCAGTCGCTGCGCGAATCCAACGACAAAGCAGTGCGTGAATCGCACTTCGACCACACGCTGCAAAACTCGGTGCGCCACGGCGGCAACATCCCCGCCATCTGGGCCCGCTCGGTGGGCCGCGAAACGCGCGTGCTGGGCCTGTCATGGGCGGACGAAACACAGCGCATCCTTACGCTGCCAGAGAGCGGCATCCGCAACGCCAAAGACCTCAAGGGCCGCCGCTTCGGTTTGCCCAAGTGGGTCAATGCACAAATCGACTTCTCGCGTGCACAGGCCATTCGCGGACTGGAAAACGCGCTCAAGCTCGAAGGCTTGGCTGTCAGCGATGTGGAGCTGGTGGACTATGTGATTGAAGCCGGCCAGAGCGACGCGCCCGCCGTGGCCACTGCGGGCACCAATGTGTTTGGCGGCCTGCGCCGGGGCGGCCAGAGCGCCGAGCTGGTGGGCCTGCTGCGCGGCGAGGTGGATGCCATCTTCCTCAAAGGTGCACATGCGGCGCACACCGCACAGCAGTTTGGTTTGTACACAGTCATTGACACCGGCATCCACCCCGACCCGCTGATCCGCGCCAACAACGGCACACCGCGCACGCTCACTGTGGACCTGAACCTGCTGCACAAATACTTTGATGCGGCGGTGGACATCGTGGACCAGGTGCTGCAGGCCGAGACCTGGGCCCATGCCAACCCGGACGAGACGCGCCGCTTTCTGGCGCGCGAGTCCAACACCAGCGAATACTGGGTCACGCAGGCCTATGGCAGCGATGCCCACTTGCGCCTGCGCACCAACCTGAGCGCAACCAATATCGCTGGCCTGCAGGACTTTGCCGACTTCTTGCACCGCTGGAACTTCCTGCCCAACGCGGTGGATGTGAAGGCCTGGATTGACCCGCGTGCGTATGAAGCGGCACAGGCGCTGGTCAAGCGCGCGGCCTGACGCAGCGGAGCACAGCATGCACTACTACGCACTCACCGCCATGGGGCATATCCTGCAAAGCAAAGCGCAGGAAGCTACGTCCTCAGAGGCCGCCCACGCGGCCACACAGAGGCGCACCCGCCCAAGCGCCCCCAACCGTTGGAGCCTGTGGGCCTTGGCCGCATTGACCGCTGTACTGGCCTGGGTCGCCAGCGGCGTCGCTTACGCGCAGGCCGACAAGAACGTACTGCGGATTGCCACCACCGCTTTCAGCGAGGGCGGCAAGGCATCGATCAGCGGCACGCCCTACCGTGTGCAGCAAGAGGGCTGGCTGGAGCAGGAGCTGGCCAAGCGCGGCATTGCGCTGGAGTGGTTCCCCGTCACCGGCGATACCGGCGCCACCATGAACGAGGCCTTTGCCAGCGGGCGCATCCAGTTCGCCAGCTATGGTGACTTGCCCTCGGTCATCCTCAATGCGGGCGGCGTGCGCACGCAGGTGGTGGTGCCCGCAGGCCGTGGCACCGATATGTTTTTGATGGTGCCGCCCAACTCCACCGCCAAGTCCATCCACGACCTCAAGGGCAAGAAGATCAGCGTGCACCGGGGCCGCCCGTGGGAGCTGGGCTTGCTGCATCTCATTGAAGACAACAAGCTCTCGCCCAAAGACTTCAAGCTGGTCAACATGGACATCAAACCCGGTACCGCAGCACTGGCCACCGGCGCGGTAGATGCCATCTTTTTGATCGGCGCCTACCCCATTGAGGACAAAGGCATAGGCCGCATCATCTGGAGCAGCAAGGGCAAGCCTGACCGCAAGATGCGCGCCGAGCTGTGGGCCAAGAAGGACTACATCCAGGCCAACCCCGAGGTAACCGACCTGGTGGTCACCGCATGGCTCAAGGCACAGCACTGGGCATCGCTGGACGCCAACCGCGAGGCGGTCATCAAGGACGGCACCCGCAGCGGTGTGCCCGAGAGCGTGGTGCGCCGCAGTTATGACGACCCAACGCTTGCCTGGAAGGACCGCTTTAACCCCGCGTATGACGAGGTGGTCTACACGCACTACCGCGGCGTGCTGGCATTTGCGCGCAGCCAGAAGCTCATCAACAAAGACCTCAAAGCCGAAGAGTTGCTGGAGCCCAAGTACGCACAGGCCGCACTTAAGAAACTTGAACTCACCAAGCACTGGAGCAGCGCCAAAGGCACTGCCGTGGCCGCCGCCAACTGACCCTGTTTTTTCACACCCAAGGAACACCCATGACACAGACCAACACACCCACCACATCGGTTGACACCGTATGGTTCACCCGCTGCCCCGTGCCCACTGCTACGGGCCTTGCCTACAAGCTGGGCTGGCTGGACGACGAGTTTGCACAAGACGCGATTGCAGTCAAAACGCTGCAGGAAGTGGGCGGTGAGCTCGCACGCCACCACTACGACCACGAACTCAAAACGCTGGTGCGCGAAGGCGGCAACCTGCTGGCCCTGCCCGCCAAGGCACAGGGCGCACCCACCAAGCTGGTGGGCCTGACCTGGATTGACGAGCACCAGGCCATCCTGGTGCGCCCCGGCTCTGACATCACCCGCCCCGAGCATCTGGTGGGCAAGCGCCTGGCGCTGCCTGCCTTCCGTGCCGAAGACATTGCCCACAACCGCCGGGGCCGCAGCATTGCGCGCGGCATGAGCCTGGCCGGGTACAAGGGCGCGCTCGCATCCGTGGGCCGCACGCTCGATGAGGTGCACCTGGTGGAGCTGGGTGGCAAGGCAGGTGCGGGTGGCAGTGGCAACCTGGCGCAGGCCAATGACAACCTGGGCACCAGCTTGTGGGAAGGCCTGGAGCCCTTGATTCGCGGTGAAGTGGATGCGGTGTACGTGAAGGGCGCATCCGCCGTGGACGCCGCGCGCAAGGCCGGTGCGGTGGTGGGCATCAACCTCGACAAGCTGCCCGAAAAACGCTTCCGCGTGAACAACGGCACGCCCCGTCCCATCACCGTGCACGAAGACCTGATCAACAACCACTTTGAATTGCTGGTTCGCTTTCTGGTGCAAACCTTGCGCGCGGCCGAATGGGCCAAGACCCACAAGGACGATGTGCTGAAAATCCTGCAAGGCGAAACCCGCGCGGGCAGCGAAGGCGTGGCCGAGGCCTATGGCAACGGCTTCCACCTCACCCTGGCACCCGACTTGTCGAGCGAGCGCGTGGAGTTGTTCCGCCAGCAAAAGAACTTCCAGCTGGTGCACGGCTTCCTGGACCGCGACTTTGACTTCGATGCATGGATCGACCCACGCCCCTTGGCCGAAGCCCATCGCCGCCTGCAAGAGAGCTACCGCAACGCGGCCTGAGTCGTGACTTGATGCACAGCAACATTTTGCGAATTTGCAAACTCCAAATGCATCGTTAACAGCGCGCGCCATCGTGGCTACATTGCAGGCCAGATACTGCAAAGGGGAACACGATGACGCGCGTACTCACGCTACCGGATTCACAAAATCAAATTCTGTCCATACGGGCCAAGGCGCTCGTATTTGACGACCCCGCATCGCAGGCGCTGCTGGAGCAGGCCGACCGCATTGCGCAGAGCGATGCCAATGTGCTCATCATTGGCGAGACCGGCACCGGCAAGGAGCTGATTGCCCGCCACGTGCACAACCAGAGCGGACGCAGCGGCCCCTTTGTGGCGGTGAACTGCGGTGCCTTCAGCGAGAACCTGGTGGAGGCCGAACTCTTTGGCCACGAAAGCGGTGCCTACACCGGCGCCACCGGCTCACGCATAGGCTGGTTTGAAGCGGCCAACAACGGCACGCTGTTCCTGGATGAAATTGGCGACCTACCCGCCCCCATCCAAGTGAAGCTGCTGCGCGTGCTGCAGGAGCGCCAGGTGGTGCGCCTGGGCTCGCGCAAGCCCACCGATGTGAACGTGCGCCTAGTGGCCGCCACCAACGTGCGGCTGGAGCAGGCGGTGGCTGCAGGCCACTTCCGCTCCGACCTGTATTACCGCCTCAACGTAGCGGTGCTGGAACTGCTGCCGCTGGCCCAGCGCCCCGGTGACATCTTGGCGCTGGCCGACCACTTTGTGAACGTGTACAGCAAACGGCTGGGCCTGCGCGGTGTGCGCCTGAGTGACGCGGCACGCAACGCGCTGCTGGCCTACAACTGGCCCGGCAATATCCGCGAGCTGGAGAACGTGGTGCACTACGCGCTCATCGTCAACAGCGATGGTGTGATTGCGGTGGCTGATTTGCGCCTGCGCGGTGTTTACACACCGCCTGTAGCAGCCAGCGCGGCAGCTGCCGCGCCCGCTCCCGCTGAAACCGCAGCAGCGCTACCCGCCACACCGCCGCCTCCGGCACCCGAGGCGCCAACAGACCCACTGGCCGCATTGGCCGCCACCTTGCCCGCGCTGTTTGCCGATGCGGGCGACACGCTGTATGAACGCATCGAGTCGCTGGTGATCCACGCGGCCTACGCGCATTGCCAGCGCAACCAGGTGCATACCGCTGCGCTCTTGGGCATCTCACGCAATGTGTTGCGCACGCAGCTCAAACGCTTTGGTTTGCTCAGTGATACCAAAACCGACAGCAGCGCCGACAGCGACTGCTTGATTCCCAACAACGCTGTTGATTTGGCGCCAGCAGACGCCTGATTGCAGGGGCAAAACACGCGGTTTTGCGTGGCATGCCAATTGCAAAGCAGTGGCTCTGACATTCGTTGAAAGCCATGCCATGACCACTGCCCAAGCACTGAGTGCGCTGCCCGCCGCGGCACCGCTGCCACCACGCAAGGCACACCTGCGGGTGCTGCGCTCAGACACTGCGCTGCAGACCCTTTCACACGCTGCCCTGCCCGGCGGCAAGACACCGCAGCGTGCAGGCTATGAAGCCTTGCTGTGGGTGGCATTGGCCACCGGCATTCACGCCGTCATCGTCACTGGCGTCTGGAACCGCGACACCACGCCGCGCGTGCAGCGTGCGCCGCAAGAGATTGAACTGCTGCGCCCCGCGCCCCTCATACCTGAGAAGCGTGTGGAGCCACCGCCACCTCCCAAACGCGTGGAGCCGCCCAAAGCCGTGCAGCCTCCCAAGAACGAACCGCCGCCCCCTGCGGCCTTGCGCACTGCTCCCGCAGAGGCCCCCGTGCCCAACACCATGACCGTGGCGGAGAACCTCACCGCAGCCAAAACCAGCGGCCCGGTGGCCGCCGTGTCCACGCCACCGCCCGCCCCACCCGCACGTGTGGAAGAACCCGTGACCGAACCCACGGGCTATGCGGGCTACCTCAACAACCCCGCCCCGGTATACCCCAAGGCCGCACAGCGCCTGGGCATGCAAGGCCGCGTGGTGTTGCGCGTGCGGGTGCTGGCCAGCGGCCAGGTGGGCGCGGTGGAGGTCAAGCAAAGCAGCGGCAAGGAACTGCTCGATGAAGCCGCACTGTCCGCCGTAAAGGGCTGGACCTTTGCCCCCGCCAAGCGCGGCAACACGCCGATTGATGCGTGGACGCAGGTGCCCATCGAATTCAAGCTGGCGTCGTAAGACGCCCCGTTTTTTCTTCTCTCTTTTTCATCTCAGCAAAGGCACAACCATGTCCATTTCTACTGACCTCATTGTTCCGGCAACCCTGTGGACGCTGGTGGCGTTTTCCGTGGCCACCTGGTCACTCATCCTCATCAAGGCGGTGCAACACATTCGCCTCACACGCGATAACAAACGCTTCACCCAAGCCTTCTGGCACGCATCCAATCTGCAAGCCGCGGCCGACCTCTCGGAGAAAGCCCAAGGCCCCGCTGCACGCCTGAGCGCGGCCGGCCTGCAGGTGCTGCGCGATGAAGCCGCTGACGACGGCGCCGACCTGGAACACACGGGTGACCGGCAAGACCTGCTGGAGCGCGCCTTGCGCCAGCAAATTCACAAAGAGCGGCGCAAGCTGGAAAGCGGCCTGGCGGTGCTGGCCAGCATTGGCAGCACCTCTCCGTTTGTGGGCCTGTTTGGCACGGTGTGGGGCATCATGCATGCGCTCACCGACATCAGCAAAGCCGGTTCGGCCAGCCTGGAAGTGGTCGCTGGCCCGATTGGTGAAGCACTGGTGGCCACCGGCATTGGCATTGCAGTGGCGGTGCCTGCGGTGCTGGCCTACAACGTGTTTTTGCGCCGCCTCAAAATCACCAACGCCGACCTGGACGAGTTGGGTGCAGACCTGATTTCGCTGTCCCGCAAAAAACGTTTCCGCATTGCCCGCAGCAAACCGGTGGTGGCTGTGCAGCCTGAGCGCCAAGCGCCTGCAAACCGCCACACCACCGACCACAGCGCGCTGCCCACCGCGGCCCAACCCGCCTGAACCCGGAGCACCCCATGGCTTTTTCTACAACAAGCGAAGACGGCGATGTGCTGTCCGAGATCAACATCACACCGCTGGTGGATGTGATGCTGGTGCTAGTGGTGGCGCTCATCGTGACCGCGCCGCTGCTCAACAACGCCATCAAACTCAACCTGCCCAAGACCGTGGCCACGCAGCCGCCCGAGGCGCGCAAGCCCGTCAACGTGAGCGTGGATGCCAAGGGCCTGGTGTATGTGGACCGCGAAGCAATTGCGCTGCCCGCGCTGGAGACCAAGCTGCAACTGCTGCGCGCTGCACAGCCCGATGTGAGCGTGCACCTGAGTTCGGACGAAGCGGTGAACTACGGCAGCGTGGCCAAGGTCATGGCGCTGATCGAGCACGCCGGCATTACCCGCGTGGCGGTATTGACCAGCCCGCAATAGGGGGCACAGCGGGGCGCGAAGAGCCGCGCTCTGATACAGATCAAAGGTCTTTGCACACACGCCCTTGCTTATGCGTTTTGCGCGCAAGCAAGGGCTGTATTGATCGTTGGGTTTTGCAGCGGCGCTGCGTAATCTTGCGGCCATGACTCTTCACATCCAACCCCTAGGGCCCGCTATTGGCGCACTCGTCAGCGGCATTCAACTCTCTGAACCTTTGAGCGACGCGAACCGCGATGCGCTGCTGGAGGCACTGCTGAAACACCATGTGCTGTTCTTCGAGAACCAGCCCATCACGCCACACCAGCAGCGTGACCTGGCGGCGCGCTTTGGCAAGCTGCACATCCACCCCATCTACCCCGCCGACCCGGACGTGCCGGAGATCATCCTGCTCGACACCAGCACCGGCAACCCGCCCGACAACGACAACTGGCACACCGACGTCACCTTTATCGAAACCCCGCCCATGGGCGCGCTGTTGTCGGCCAAGCTGCTGCCGCCCAGCGGTGGTGACACGCTGTGGTCCAGCGGCATCGCGGCGTTTGAGGCGCTGTCGCCTGCCTTCCAGAAACTGTTGGATGGGCTGACTGCCGAGCACGACATCCTGAAGTCGTTTTCGGCCGCGCGCTTTGCCCGCACGCCCGAAGAACAGGCCCGCTATGAGAAGGCCAAGAGCAACAACCCGGTGGTGGTGCACCCCGTCATCCGCACGCACCCGGTGACCGGACGCAAGGGCATCTTTGTGAACGAAGGCTTCACCACCCGCATCCGCGAACTCAGCGTGCCCGAGAGCGATGCGGTGCTGGCGCTGCTGGTCAAGCACATTGCGAAGCCCGAGTTCACCGTGCGCTGGCGCTGGAAGGCCAATGACTTCGCCTTCTGGGACAACCGCCTCACGCAGCACTACGCCACCAACGATTACCTGCCCCACCGCCGCATCATGAACCGCGCCACGGTGCTGGGCGACAAACCTTTCTGAACGGAACCGCACCATGAGCTTCTACCAAGACTTCAACGACAAGGACGCCATCGAGGCCTGGGGCAAAGCCCCGCGCGCGCCCTACCAAACCATCCAGGTGACGCGCCTGTCTCCCACGCTGGGCGCCGAGGTGCGGGGCGTGGATTTGTCCAAGGACGTGCCCGATGCGCAGTTTGCGGAAATCCAGCGCGCCATCCGCGAGAACCTGGTGATTGCGTTTCGCGGGCAAGCCATCACATCCGAGCAGCACAAAACTTTTGCGCGCCGCTTTGGCACGCTGCACCGCCATGTGCTGGCCAAGAGCCGCGCCATTGCCGGTGGCACCGATGACCCGGAAATTCTGGCTTGGCGCACCGGCGCAGAGTCGCGCTTTACCGCGGGCGATGCCTGGCACCACGATGTGTCGTGTGATGAGACACCCATCTGGGGTTCGTTTTTGCATGTGACCAAGTTGCCCGAGGGCGGTGGTGGAGATACGGCCTTTGCCAACATGGTGCTGGCCTATGAGTCACTGTCCGAGCCCTACAAGGCGCTGCTGGACAAGCTCACCGCCTTCCACGATGGCTCGCAAGCCTGGACGGCGGGCTATGGCTCCAAGCCCGAACCCGGCAAGGTGTTCCCGGCGGCCGAGCATCCGGTGGTGCCGCGCCATCCGCACACGGGGCAGAAGTTCTTGTTTGTGAACGAGGCCTTTACCTCGCACATCGTGCAGCTCACGCGCAGCGAGAGCGCATCTGTGCTGGACCACCTGTACCGCCACATCGAGAAGCAGCTGGCCTTCCAGGTGCGCGTGCACTGGGAGCCGGGCACCGTGCTGTTCTGGGACAACTGGGCCACGCAACACCACGCGGTGTGGGACTACTTCCCCCAAGACCGCTGGGGCGAGCGCGTGTCGGTGCAACTGGGCTTCGGGCCCAAGGCCTGAAACCCTGAACGAGCCTTATACGAAAACCAACTTTGGAACTGCTTTAAAACTCGTTTGCGTTTGAACGGTGCGGTTCTACAGTCCCTTCATCACTTGACCATTGCGAGACAAAAAGGACACCACACCATGACCGTTGCCACTGAAGCCACCACCCTGCCCGCCGCGCTGGAATCCATACGCGCGGTGGCCCTGTCCACCGGCCTGCCCTTTGCAGGCGCCGTGCCCCCGCAACTGGCTTGGGAGCTGGCATCGGCCGGTGAAGCAGTGCTGGTGGATGTGCGCACGTCTGAGGAACGCAAGTTTGTGGGCCATGTGCCCGGCAGCCAGCATGTGGCCTGGGCCACGGGCACGGCGCTCACGCGCAACCCGCGCTTTGTGCGCGAGCTGGAAGTCAAGGTGGGCAAGCAGGCCACCATCTTGCTGCTGTGCCGCAGCGGCAAGCGCTCGGCACTGGCCGCGCAAGCGGCAGCACAAGCGGGCTTTACGCGGGTGTTCAACATCCTCGAAGGCTTTGAGGGTGAGATTGACTTGGACAAGCACCGTGGCAGCAAAGACGGCTGGCGCTTCCACAAGCTGCCTTGGGTGCAGGACTGAAACAAGGCACTGCGAATGAGCACCCATAACAACAAGGCGGAGCCACCGCTGTTTGACCTCAAAGGCGTGGTGACAGGCCTTGCCGCCGTGCGGCAAGAGTGGCGCACCGCGCAGCACCGTTCCAACGAGCCGGGCGGGCGCGAGCTGCCATCCAAAGACGCATTGGCCGAAATCATCCACGGCTTGAAGGGCGTGCTGTTTCCCATGCGCTTAGGGCCCAAGGATTTGCGCCAGGAAAACGAAGATTTCTACATCGGCCACACGCTGGGCTCGGTGCTGCATGCGCTGCACGAGCAGGTGCGCCTGGAACTGCACCACGCCGCGCGCCACCAGGCCACGGTTGACGAAGCCGCGCTGGACGCACAAGCTGTGCAGATCGTGCGCGACTTCTCTACCGCGTTGCCCGAGATACGCCGCCTGCTCGACAGCGATGTGATTGCTGCCTTTGAAGGCGACCCGGCTGCGCGCAGCGTGGACGAGGTGTTGCTGTGCTACCCCGGCATCTTGGCGATGATTCACCACCGCGTGGCGCACACGTTTTACAAAGCCGGTGTGCCGCTCTTGGCGCGCGTGGTGGCCGAGTTGTCGCACGCGCAAACCGGCATTGATATTCACCCCGGCGCCACCATAGGCCCGGGCTTTTTCATCGACCACGGCACCGGTGTCGTGATTGGTGAGACGGCGCTGATTGGCCAGCGCGTGCGCTTGTACCAAGCCGTCACCCTGGGGGCCAAGAGCTTTCCAGTGGACGCCGATGGCAAGCCCATCAAAGGCCAGCCGCGCCACCCGATTCTGGAAGACGAAGTCGTCATCTACGCAGGCGCCACCGTGCTGGGCCGCATCACCATCGGGCGCGGCGCGTCCATAGGCGGCAACGTCTGGCTCACGCATGACGTGGAGCCGGGCGCGAGCATCACGCAGGCCAATTTGCGGCAAGACAGCAAGGCGCACTAACCCCTTTTCTGCCAGCCCACAACGCAGGCTTTGAGCTGCCTGCGCGGGTCCCCTTTTTTCTCGTTTTTTTCAACCCCAAGGAGCATCCATGACGGACACCACCCCAGGCCAATCGGCGCTAAGCGACAACGCCGCGCGGCAACTAGCCAACGCCACCAAAACGGTACCTATCCTCTCGACCATCACGCCTCGTTGGTTGGTGCACCTGCTGCAATGGCAACCGGTGGAAGCCGGTATCTACCGCCTCAACAAGGTGAAGAACCCGCAAGACGTGTTGGTGGCCTGCGCCAAGCGCGATGAATCCGAGCTGCCGCAAACCTTTGTGGACTACGAAGAACAGCCACGCGAATATTTCTTGAACGCCGTGTCCACCGTGCTCGACGTGCACACCCGCGTGAGCGACCTCTACAGCAGCCCGCATGACCAGATCAAAGAGCAACTGCGCCTGACCATTGAAACCATCAAGGAGCGCCAGGAGTCCGAGCTGATCAACAACCCCGACTACGGTCTGCTGGCATCCGTGGCCCCTGAGCAGGTGATTTATCCGCTGACCGGCGCGCCTACGCCCGACGACTTGGACGAGTTGCTGACCAAGGTGTGGAAAGAGCCTGCGTTCTTTTTGACCCACCCTTTGGCCATTGCTGCCTTTGGCCGTGAATGCACACGCCGTGGCGTGCCCCCGCCCACCGTGAGCCTGTTTGGTTCGCAGTTCCTGACCTGGCGCGGCGTGCCGCTGATCCCCAGCGACAAGGTGCCCGTGGCCGATGGCAAGACCAAGATTTTGCTGATCCGCGTGGGCGACAAACGCCAGGGCGTGGTGGGCGTGTACCAACCCGGCCTGGCCGGCGAACAAAGCCCCGGCCTGTCGGTGCGCTTCATGGGCATCAACCGCAGCGCGATTGCGTCCTACCTGATCAGCCTGTACTGCTCGCTCGTGGTGCAGTCGGACGACGCACTGGCCGTGTTGGAAGACGTTGAGATTGGCAAGTTCCATGACTATCCCGACACCTACAAGTAATCCGCTGGGGGGCACGCCCCCGGCCGCTTTACCTCCAGGCCTTCCAGACATCGCCACGCTGACGCAATTGGCAGGTGCCTTCTTCTCGGCGCTGCCGGGTGAAGCGCCCAAGCTGCCCAGCAATGCGCCGTCGCCACAAGCCCTGGGCGGCGCACAGCCGACCCCACCTGCGCTAGGTGGTGTACCCGCGCCCACCAACGTGCTGCCCGGTGGCACGTCGCTAGGCCCGCTGGTGCGCGAGCCGCAGTTGCCCGGCGCAATTGCGCCCGGTGCCAACGTGGTGCCCAACTCGCCACAAAACGTGCTCTCGCTGGGCGCGTCCACACCGTCCTTGTTGCCCCACTCGGCAGCACCCAATGGCCTGCCGGATAACGCAGCCATCGTGCCGCCTGCGGTAGACAGCAAGACCGGTGGCCATGCACTGGGTGTGCCTGAAGGCTATGCGGCGTCGGTTCCTGCCGCACCGTCAGCGCCATCCCCTGCGCCCGCAACGCCTTCCACGCCCTATTACTTTTTGGGCGAAAGCAGCGGCTATCCGTCCACGCTGAGCACGTATGCCGTGCCGCGCGAAGACCGCGTATCGGCGCATTCGTTTGGCCTGCCGGGTGCGGACGATCTGCGTGCCTTGCTGAGCGACAACCCGCGCAGCGCGGCACCGTCGGGTGCCACGCCGGGTTCAGCGGGTCCGTCTTCGGTGGGTGCCAAAACGCCCACCAGCGATGCCGCACACGCTGCCGGTCCGTTCTACTTCTTGCAACCCGAGCGGCCACCCAGCGGCTATGCCGGACGCGATCCGCAAGTGGACCCGCAAGCGCGCCATCCGGCGTTTGATGTGAACGCGATCCGTCGCGACTTTCCCATCTTGCAAGAGCGCGTGAATGGCCGCCCGCTGGCCTGGTTTGACAACGCTGCCACCACGCACAAGCCGCGCCAGGTGATCGAGCGCATCTCGTATTTTTACGAACACGAGAACTCGAACATCCACCGCGCAGCCCACGAGCTGGCGGCCCGCGCCACCGATGCCTATGAAAGCGCCCGCGAAAAAGTGCGCGCCTTCCTGGGGGCCGGTAGCGTGGAAGAAGTCATCTTCGTGCGCGGTGCTACCGAGGCCATCAACCTGGTGGCCAAGACCTGGGGCGTGCAAAACGTGCAGGAAGGTGACGAGATCATCGTCTCCAACCTAGAGCACCACGCCAACATCGTGCCCTGGCAACAACTGGCCGCGCAGAAGGGCGCACGCATCCGCGTGATCCCGGTGGACGACAGCGGGCAGGTGCTGATCGATGAGTACAAAAAGCTGCTGAACGACAGCACCAAAATCGTTGCCGTGACACAGGTTTCCAACGCGCTCGGCACCGTGGTGCCGGTGAAGGAAATCGTGGAGCTGGCCCACCGCGCGGGCGCCAAGGCACTGGTAGACGGTGCGCAATCGGTGAGCCACATGCGCGTGAATGTGCAGGACATCGGTGCCGACTTCTTTGTATTCTCCGGACACAAGATCTTCGGGCCTACCGGTATCGGCGTGGTCTACGGCAAGCGCGAGCTGCTCGATGCCATGCCGCCCTGGCAAGGTGGCGGCAACATGATTGCCGACGTGACCTTTGAGCGCACGCTGTTCCAGCCACCGCCTAATAAGTTTGAGGCAGGCACCGGCAACATTGCCGACGCCGTAGGCCTGGGCGCGGCTATCGACTACGTGCAACGCATCGGCCTGGAAAACATTGCGCGCTACGAGCACGACATCCTGGCCTACGCCACCCATCTGCTGCAACCCATTCCGGGCGTGCGGCTGATTGGCACGGCGCGCGAGAAGGCCAGCGTGTTGAGCTTTGTGCTCAAGGGCTACACCACCGAAGAGGTGGGAAAGGAGCTCAACCGCGAAGGCATTGCCGTGCGCTCCGGCCACCACTGCGCGCAGCCCATCCTGCGCCGCTTTGGCGTCGAAGCCACCGTGCGGCCCTCGCTGGCGTTCTACAACACCTGCGAAGAAGTAGACCGCTTCATCGCGGTGGTGCGGCGCTTGAGTTCAGCGCGGGCGCATTAAAGCGACGTTGTGCGTCAATGAAAAGGGCGGCCTGTGAAGGTCGCCCTTTTTTATTCACCAAACGCCTTGAACGCCCGCCACAGCGCCAGGTCGTAGGCAATCTTCAAAACGCCACAGGCTACCAATGGCGCTGCAATCCAGCCGGACTGAAACAGCCAGCCGGCCAACACCGGGCTGAGCGCGGAGGCCAGGCTGCGGGGCACAGCGGTGAAGCTTGCGGCGGCGGCGCGCTCGTGGGGCTGCACTACCGACATCACAAACGCGCTGCGCGCGGGCACGTCCATGGACGACACCAAGGCGCGCATCAGCAGCAGGCCCAAGGCCACGCCCACATGCGGTGCAAACGCAGCAGCGATGAGGCACAGGCTAGCGGGTATGTGGGTGAAGACCATGGTGTTCACCAAGCCAATGCGCTTGGCGAGTTTGGGGGCGGCAAGTTGCGAGACGGCGCCCAACAGACCCGAGGCAAAAAAGAAGGCGCCTGCAGCCGCGATGGACAGCCCAAAGCGCTGAAACAGCCAGAGCGCCAAGAGCGAATTAACAACCAGACCGCCCGCAAACGAGTCCACTGAAAAGAGGGCCGCCAGTTTGATCACCACGCTGCGCGACTGTCCCAAGGGGGCGGGCTTTTCGCCGCTGGATGCGCCTGCATCGGGCAGCCGTCTGTACAAGCTCCACACCGCCAAGCCCAGCAGGCCATACAGCACAAACATGCTGCGCAAGGCCGTCAACTTGTCCACGCCCGCCAGTGCGACCGCGCGCTCCGGCAGGCCGGAAGCCAACGCGCCCAAAGCTGCACACAGCGCACCGGTGAGCGCATAGCGGGCGAACAAGTCGGTGCGGGTGGCAGTGTCGGATGCGGCGGCCAGCTTGGCGTGCTCCAGCGGAAGGAACACGCTCACATCGCCTGAGCTGGGGTTGAGCGTGCCCACAAAGGCCACCAGCAGCAGCGGCACAAACGCATGGATGGACGCAAAGCCCAAACCGGTAGCCGCCATGACCAAGGCTGCTGCCAGCATGAGCGTCTTGCTGTGCCAGCGGTGCCCCCATGCGCCCACCGCCAGCGTGGCGAGTGCGGAGCCCAGCAATGTGGCCGTGGCGATGGCGCCCACTTCCACACCGCCCAAGCCCAGCGCCAGCAAGTAGACCGGCAAGAGCACGGCCACCAAGCCATCGGCAAAGCCGCGCAGGGCGCGGGCGGCAAAGATGGGGGCGATGTTGACATCGGCGCCAAGTGGAATCAGTTTTTGGAACACAGTGAACGCCTTTTCTGGTGAGCAGCACCCTATCGCACTTGCAGGTGCTGGCGCAACAACGCTTGCGCGGCCACATGCATTTTCCGGCTAACGATATGCGTGCGCACAAGTGGTCGTGGCGCATAGACTGTTCGCTGCAAACGCCCTGTTCCGTTTGAACAACCCACACTACAAGGAAGACGCCAACCATGTCCCAAGCCCACAAATTTGAAACCCTGGCCGTTCACGCAGGCTACAAACCCGACCCCACCACCAAGGCGGTGGCCGTGCCCATCTACCAGACCGTGGCCTACGCGTTTGACAACGCGCAGCATGGCGCAGATTTGTTTGACCTGAAGGTGCCAGGCAACATCTACACGCGCATCATGAACCCCACGCAAGACGTGCTGGAGCAGCGCGTGGCAGCCCTGGAAGGCGGCATTGCCGCACTGGCCGTGGCATCGGGCCAAACGGCAGTGACCTATGCCATTCAGACCATTGCCGAAGCCGGTGACAACATTGTTTCCAGCACGGCACTGTATGGCGGCACCTACAACCTGTTTGCGCACACGCTGCCGCAATACGGCATCACCACCCGCTTTGCCGACCACCGCGACCCGGCCAGCTTTGAGCCGCTGATTGACGACAAGACCAAGGCCATCTTTGTGGAGTCGCTGGGCAACCCGCAGGGCAACGTGACCGACATTGCGCGCGTGGCCGAAATTGCGCACCGCCATGGCATTCCGCTGATCGTGGACAACACGGTGGCATCTCCCTTTTTGCTGCGCCCCATTGAGCATGGCGCCGACATCGTGGTGCACTCGCTCACCAAATACCTGGGCGGCCACGGCACCAGCATTGGCGGTGCGATTGTGGACAGCGGCAAGTTTCCGTGGGCTGAGCACAAGGCGCGCTTCAAGCGCCTGAACGAGCCCGATGTGAGCTACCACGGCGTGGTCTACACCGAGGCCTTTGGCCCGGCCGCCTACATTGGCCGTGCGCGCGTGGTGCCACTGCGCAACATGGGTGCGGCCATTTCGCCCTTCAACGCGTTCCAGATTTTGCAAGGCATTGAGACACTGGCGCTGCGCATGGAGCGCATCACCGAGAACACCATCAAGGTTGCCAAGTTCCTGCAAGGCCACGCCAAGGTGGGCTGGGTGAACTACGCCGGTCTGCCCGAGCACCCCGACCACGCGCTGGCGCAAAAGTACCTGGGTGGCAAGCCCTCGGGTCTGCTCACCTTTGGCGTCAAGGCCGCTGAGGGCAAGCGCCGCGAAGCCGGTGCTGCGTTCCTGGATGCGCTGCAAGTGTTCACGCGTCTGGTGAACATTGGTGATGCCAAATCGCTGGCCACGCATCCGGCCTCCACCACGCACCGCCAGCTTTCGCCCGAAGAACTGGCCAAGGCCGGTGTGCCGGAAGACGCGGTGCGGTTGTCGATTGGCATTGAGCATATTGACGACCTGCTGTCCGATCTGGACCAGGCGCTCAGCGCGACTTGACCCAGGTCAGCTACCGCGCCCAAGGGTGCGGTAGCTACTCTTGCTGGCACCGGACGATAGGCGGATACTGAAACGCGAGGAAACCAACATACAGCGGCACTGGCCCAGGAGGAACTCGCATGAACACGCTCAAAATCACAACCCGCATCAGCCTGGGTTATCTCATCATCACCTTGGCGTTTCTGTTGCTCGCGGGCATTACCGCGCTGCAAATCGAAGCGGTGTCCCGCTCTGCCGAGCGGATGGAAAAAGAAGCGGAGTTGCTGCACCTGGCAGAAGTCTGGCAAGCCAACATCCGACAGAACTCCGCACGCTCCCTAGCGGTGGCCTATGCCGAAGACAACTCCATGTTGGAATTTTTCAAGGGCCCGATGAAGGACGTCACCGAGGCCACCAACGCCTTGCAAAAAAACTTTCTGGCACTGGTGCAAGACCCCGCCTCCAAACAGCGCGTGGATGCGGTGGGCGAAGTGCGCAAGTCTTACCTGAGCGCGCGTGACCAGGTTAACGCGCTCAAGGCTGCGGGCGACAACGCGGGGGCACGGGCCTACGTGCACGACAAGTTTGTGCCCACCACCGACGCCTACATCCGCGTCACCCAAGAACTGGTGGACGGCCAGTTGGCCAATGTGCGCAAGGCACGTCAGGCCATTGCCGACGAATTCCGCCAGCTCTACATCTGGGGTGCGCTCCTGTTGCTGCTGTGCGTGGGCATTGCGGTGTTCTCCAGTTGGAGCCTGGCGCGCGGCATTTCACGCGGCCTGGCCGCCACCCACACGGCAGCCCAGCACATCGGCTCTGGCGATCTGAGCCAGCCCATTGTGGTGGAGGGGCGCGATGAGTTGGCCCAGATGGCACAGGCGCTGGCAACGATGCAGACCAACTTGATTCGCGTGGTGTCCAACGTGCGCCGTGGCTCCGAGAGTGTGGCCACTGCCAGCGCCGAAATCGCCCAGGGCAACCACGACCTGAGCGCCCGCACCGAGCAACAAGCCAGCGCGCTGGAAGAGACCGCAGCGAGCATGGAAGAGCTGGGGGGCACGGTGCGGCAAAACGAAGACTCGGCCCAGCAAGCCAAGCAACTGGCCGTTACCGCGTCGTCCGTGGCCAGCAAGGGCGGCGATGTGGTCAATCAGGTGGTGCAGACCATGAAGGGCATCAACGCCTCGTCTCGCAAGATCTCCGACATCATCAGCGTGATTGATGGCATTGCCTTTCAGACCAACATCCTGGCGCTCAATGCTGCTGTGGAAGCCGCACGCGCGGGCGAGCAGGGCCGGGGTTTTGCGGTGGTGGCCAGCGAGGTGCGCAGCCTCGCGGGGCGCAGTGCCGAGGCCGCCAAGGAAATCAAAAGCCTGATCAACGACAGCGTGGAGCGTGTGGAGCAAGGCTCCCACCTGGCGGACCAGGCGGGTGCAACCATGGGCGAGGTGGTGAGCGCCATCCAGCGGGTATCGGACATCATGGCCGAGATCAGCGCGGCCAGCACCGAACAGTCCACCGGCGTGGCGCAAGTGAGTGAAGCGGTGCAACAAATGGACCATGCCACACAGCAAAATGCCGCGCTGGTGGAGCAGATGGCCGCTGCCGCCAGCAGCCTGAAAAGCCAGGCACAGGATTTGGTGCAAGCCGTGTCGGTTTTCAACCTGGGCGGCCAAGACCGGGGTGCGCTGCGCTTATCCTCACGCTAAGAATTTTTACCTCAACCTGCATGACCTCTTTCACCCCTTTTTCTGCCCTCGCAGGCGGCCTGCTCATCGGCAGCGCCGCCATTTTGTTGCTCTGGCTCAATGGCCGCATTGCCGGTGTCACCGGCATGATCACCGGACTCTTGGTCAAGCCCTCTACCGCGCCGGGTTGGCGCATGCTGTTTTTGGTGGGCCTGGTGGTGGGCACCGCGCTGTATGCGTACCTGGGCAACAGCACGCCGCTGCGCCGGGGTTTCCCCACACCCTTGCTGATCGTGGCGGGCCTGCTTACTGGCTACGGCACGGCGCAGGCCAATGGCTGCACCAGCGGGCACGGCGTGTGCGGCATGGCGCGCTTTTCGGTGCGGTCGTTTGTGGCCACGGGCACTTTTTTGGTGGTGGCCATCGCTACCACCTTTGTGCTGCGCCATGTAGCGGGAGTGGCAGCATGAGCCAGGGCCTGTTGCGCAATCTGGCCGCGCTGGCCAGTGGTGTGGTGTTTGGTTTGGGCCTGTCGCTGGCGCAGATGACCAACCCCAACAAGGTGTTGAATTTTCTGGACATGGCGGGCACTTGGGACCCCAGCTTGCTGCTGGTGCTGGGCGGCGCGGTGTGCTTGAGCGCTGTGGCCTTCCACTTCATTTTGAAGCGCCGCGCGCCCGTGTGGGACACGCTGTTTCACATGCCACTGTCCAAGGCCATCGACAAGCCGCTGGTGATGGGCTCTGCGCTGTTTGGCGTGGGCTGGGGCCTGTCGGGCTACTGCCCCGGCCCGGCGATTGCATCCATCGGCTTGGGCAACCCCGAGGCACTGTGGGTGGTGCCCAGCATCGTGGCCGGTGCCGCCTTGCAACGCTGGACGCACAGCCGCCAAACTGCGGATATTGACTAAACGCAAACCGGCGATTGCCGCCAGCGGATACAAGCACGCATTCCATTCACTCCCGGAGCGACACGGCCATGACAGAGCGCAGCACCCCATCCCATGAATTTGAGTGGCCTACGTGGCTGCTGTGGGCGGGCATTCTGCTGGGCTGGGCCTTGCTGCTGGGCAGCTACGGCAGCATCCCCACCTGGGTGTCCACGCCGCTGCTGGTGGTGCTGCTGGCCTGGTACATGAGCCTGCAACACGAGCTGACGCACGGCCACCCCACGCGCAGCGCCACCATCAACCGGCTGATGGGCTTGCCGCCGCTGGCCGTGTGGTACCCGTTTGATACCTACAAGACCGACCACCTCAAGCACCACGACGACCCGCACCTGACAGAGCCCGGCGTGGACACCGAGAGCAACTACGTCACGCCGCAGCAAGCCGCCAACATGGGGCCGCTGGCGCTGTGGCTGCGCACGAGCCAGCGCACCTTTGCCGGGCGCTTTGCCATTGGCCCGGCGCTGTGCATTGTGGGCCTGGGCAGCCGCATCCTGCGCGCGCTGCGCACTGGCGACCTGGACGAGTTGCAGGTGTGGAGCCTGCACCTGCCGCTGGTAGCGCTGCTGCTGTGGCTGGTGCACCAGCACACGGCTATTTCGGTGTGGCACTACTGCTTTGGCATTGCCTACCCCGCGCTGGGCCTGGCCATGCTGCGCTCGCTATACGAGCACCGCCCCGCTGCTTTGCCCGCGCACCGCACCGTGATCAACGAAGCGGCCCTGCCCTGGCGCCTGCTCTACCTCAACAACAACTACCACGTGGTGCACCACACCTACCCCGGCGTGCAGTGGTACAAAATTCCTGCGCTCTACCGCGCCGACCCCGCCGCCTACAAGGAGCGCAATGGCGGCTTTGTGTTGCCGGGTTATCTGCACCTCATCGTCCGGCACTTTGTCACACCCATAGACAGCGCGGTGTTGGCCGAGCCCGTGCAAGTACCTGCCAAGCGCTGAGCATGCAAGCCGCACTGCCCATGTACTTTCCGCCGCAGGGTGCGGTGCAGGCGTTTTGGGAAGCACTGGCCGCGTTGCTACGGGCCGATGCGGCCTGTGCCGGGCTTGCCATCCCTACCCAACTCCGCGATGCCGACGACATCCACACGCAATGGACGGAGCCTGACCTGCTGCTCAGCCAGGCCTGCGGTTACCCGCTGACCACGCTACTTAAAGACCGAGTGCAACTCGTTGGCACCTTTGCCTATGACGCACCGGGGGTGGAAGGCATCTATTGCCGCAGCCAGCTCATTCGCCGCGCCACCGACACACGCCAAACGTTGAGCGACTTTGCAGGCAGCACCCTGGCCTTCAACGACACCATTTCGCAGTCCGGCTACAACGCACTGCGCGCCCTGGTTGCCAGCACCACCACGCAACGCCCCTTCTTTGCCAAGACCCTGAACACCGGCGCGCACTACCGCGCCATAGAAGCCGTGCGCACCGGCCAAGCCGACATGGCCGCCATCGACCCCGTGACCTGGGCGCACTGGCAACGCAGCAACCCGACGCTGTGCGCGGCGCTGCGGGTGTTTGGGGAGACGGAACCCTATCCGGGCTTGCCGCTGATAACGTCCTTGCAAACACCTGCGCATGTGGTGGATGCACTGCGCAAAGGTCTGCGCGTTTTGGCAGAGGAAGACCGCTACGCAGCGGTGCGTGCGCCGCTATTGATCAGCGGGTTTGTAGCGACGAGCTTGGAGGACTACCGGGTTTGTTTGGAGATGCAGGAGCGGGCGAAGGGGCTTGGTGTGGCGGTGCTTTGACGTTCAGCACTTCAAAGCAAACTGCCTCGATCTGGCATTCTTTTTTCTCTCACTCAACCAGTCTTGTGTTTGCGCAGTCTGTGGCTGCCGTGACGTCGCATCGATCTGCTTGATTTCCGCATCTAGCACGTCGCATTCCGCCTGGCGAAGCGCCACCGTGTTGACACGTTGTTCAGGGGCCACCTGATTGATAACTACATTGTTTGTGACATGAACCTCGGTGCTTGTGGTCATGGCGGGAGCTACCGTTCCGACATTTGCAGTGTTTACCGTGACACTACTGGTTTTGGCTCCATTCGCACACTCTTTGTCTGTAAAAGTAACCTGCCCATTCGCTACACATTTGGTGACGGTGTGGGTGTTGGGCTTGGGTTGCGCAAGACTACCTGCCGCTTGATTCGGGCTGCTGTGAAATGCGCGCGCTTGCTCTGGTGGCTGCGGAGTCAAAACCTTTGACTGCGGTAGCACTTGTGGCGTGTTTGCCGGAACCGGAAGTTTGTGCTTCTTCCAGTCCCACCATTGAAAGGCCTTGAACGCCAGGAACAAGACTGAAATCCATATACAAGCAATCTGCAACGTAGATGCGCGTGAAACGTGTGCCTTCACTGCTGACGGTTCGCGCCTGTACATGTACTCGCGATCTGAAAGGCTCAAAGAACACTCCTAGTTACAAGCCACAGTTTTGACAAAGCGAAGCTCCTCACAATTTTCTGGCCTTTACGTCTTTTGAAACATCGCATTCACCGCCCGCGTCATTGCCCTGGCGGCCTCCACGTCTTCGGTCTCGGGCAAGCCGTGGCAGCGGTACAGGTGCTTCATCTGCGCGAACAGCCATTTGGATTTGGCGCGCACTGCGTCGGCGTCGGTGAGCAGCACGCTGTGGTGGCCATCGCTTGTGCGCATGCGCTCGGTGCCGATGAGCAGGCGCAGCACGGCGCCCATGGTGCCGCATTCTTTTTCGACGAAGTGGGCCCAGAACGGCCACTGCCGGGTGAGCTGGCGGAAGTAGTGCACCACCTCGGGAATCTCGCTGGCGTCGCGGGTCTCGGTAGCTGACTTTTCAATGCCGATGATGAGCTTGTCTTTCCAGCGCTGCACGCCTGGCAGGGTGTCGCTGAGTTGCATGAGTTGATCAACCAGCGGGCCTACCTGGCCGGAGGCAATGTGCGCGCGCGTGAGGCGCACGCGCACCAGGTCTGCTTTGGATTGGGCTGGATGGAAGCAGGGGCTGCTGAGCTCCACAAAGCTGTTGTTGACCATGGCATGCGTCCTCACTGGGTTGGAATGGGGTGCATTGTTTTGCAGCCCGTCCGCCCGCGCAGGCGCCTTTGTACCGCCCTGAACAAAGGCTTGCATGTAGCGCGCAAGGGGCGTGGCCTGCCCCTTGCCGCGCGGATGTTTCAGGCCAGCTTGGTCTTGAAGAAGGTGACCGTGCGCTGCCACGCCAGTTGGGCTGCGGCCGTGTCAAAGCGCGGCGTGGTGTCGTTGTTGAAGCCGTGCTGCACGCCGGGGTAGATGTGCGCCTCGTAGGCCGTGCCTGCGGCCTTGAGTGCGGCCTCGTACGCGGGCCAACCGGCGTTGATGCGATCGTCCACACCTGCGTAGTGAATGAGTAGCGAGGCCTTGATTTTTGGCACCTCTGCGGCTGCGGGCTGGCCGCCGTAGAACGGCACCGATGCAAGTAGCTCGGGCACCTGCGTGGCCAAGAAGTTGGAGATGCTGCCGCCATAGCAAAAGCCCACCACGCCCACTTTTCCGCTTCCCTCGGGGTGGCTGAGCAAGGCACGGTTGACGGCCAAAAAGTCTTGCGCCGATTTGCCGTTGTCGAGCTTGGAAAACAGCTCGCGAGCCTTGTCTTCATCGCCTGGGTAGCCGCCCACGGTGGTCAGCACATCGGGGGCCACGGCCAGGAAATCGTCGAGCGCCAGGCGGCGGGCAATGTCTTCAATGTGCGGGTTCAGGCCCCGGTTCTCGTGCACCACCAGCACCACGGGCAGCTTGCCGGTAGCGCCTGCGGGCTTGGCCACATAGGCCTTGATACTGCCGTGACCTTGCGGCGAGGCGAAGGTCTCCACGCGGGTCTGGATGCGCGCATCGGTAGGTGCTACTTGCTGGGCCTGCGCAAACTGCGAGCTCAAGGCGGCCAGCAAACCGGCAGCTGCCGTGCCCGAGCCCGCAATGCGGGTGGCCTGGTCCAAAAAGCCACGGCGGCTCAAGTCGCCGTGCACATAGCGGTCAAACAGTTGCAGCACTTCGGGCTGGAAATCCTGGGCAGTCAGGCGTGTCATCTACCGATCCCTTTCGCATGGTTGTTACGCCCGGACTTTAGGGCGCGAGGGGCATCGTAGATAACTCTCGCCACTTTTGCAGCGCGGGGCTTTTCAGGCCCCGCCCGCTTGCACCTTGCGGTGCGTGCGCTCGGCATACTTCAGCCATTTGCGCTGCTTCCAGCGCCGGTACATGAGCAGGCCGCGCAGCCACTCGTCCACAATCATGGCGGCCCATACGCCCACCAGGCCATAGCCCATCCAGGTGCCCAGCAGCCAGCTTCCAAAGGCCATCACGCCCCAGGTGGAGGCCATGCCAATGAGCACCGGGTAGCGCGCATCGCCCGCCGCGCGAAGGGAGTTGATCACCACAATGTTGAACACCCGCCCAGGCTCCAGCAGCAGGCCGATGCGCATGAGCAGCGTGCCGGTAGCGATGATGGCGGGGTCTTTGGTGAACAGGCCCAGTATCCAGGGCGACGCTGCCGCGACCACAGCTACCACACCAATCGAGATGGCAAAGCCCAGGCGCAGGCTGCGCAGCAACTGGCGGTAGGCGGCCTCAAAGTCGCCCGCGCCCACCATGTGCCCGACCATGATTTCGGTGGCCAGGCCAATGGCCATGCTGCACAACACCACCATCCACACCATCTGCATCACATACGACTGTGTGGCCAGTGCCTGGTCGCCCATGCGGGCCGTGAAGGCGGTCACCGTCATGAAGGCCAAGAACCAACTGATCTGCTCGGCTGCGGTGGGCACACCGATGTGCAGGATGCGGCGCAGGCGCTCCATGGAGATACCAAAAAAGTCCGTCGCCTGCACCTTCAAATGCACCATCTTCTGCAGCAACAGCCACATGACCATGCAGGCCACCACCCGGCTGAACACGGTGGACAGCGCCACGCCCAGCACACCCATCTTGGGCGCACCGAACAGGCCAAACAGCAGGATGCAATTGCCCACCACATTGAGCACGTTTTGCGCAATGGCCACCACCATGGGCGCACGCGTGTGGCCGTGTGCGCGCAGCACCGCAGAGATGGCTTGTATGAGCGCCTCCAGCACCAGCGTGGCGCCCATCAGCGTCAAGAACGGCAGCGCCAGCTCGCGCAGCGCGGGCGACAACTGCAGCAGTGTGAGGATGGGCTCGGCCAGCCCGAACACCAACAGGCTGCAGGCCAGGCCAAACCAGGTGTTGACGCCAATCGCGGTGGCGGCAATGCGGTCGGCCCCGGCGCGGTCGCCGCCGCCCAGGTGGTGCGTCACCACCACGCTGGTGCCTATGCCCACCGCGCCAAACAGCACCACAAACACAATGATTACCTGGTTGGCCGAGCCCAAGGCTGCCACGGCGTTGTCCGACAGGTGGCTGACCATAAAGGTGTCGAGCACGCCCGTGCTCATGTGCAGCAGTTGCTCAATGAAGATGGGCCAGGCCAGGGCCAGCAGGCCCTTCTTGGCGGGAGAAGAATGGTTGTCAGACATGCGGCTAGCGCCCGCCCTCACCCACCAGCGCATACGGCGCCCAGAAGGCGGGGTGCGCATAGGGCTTCATGGCCATGACCTTGAGCATGGCCGCGCGCAGTGCCTCGGCGCGGGTGGTGGCGGGGTTGGCCTGGTACTGTGCAAAGGTGGCGGTGGTGAGTTGCATGGCGCTTTCGCTTTCCACAGACCAGTGTGTCACCAACAGGCTGCGGCTGCCCGCGTAGAAGAAGCCACGCGCCAGGCCAGACATCGCCTCTTCAGCCTTGCCGTCGGCACCGGCGGTGTTGCAGGCGCTGAGCACCACCCAGTCGGCATTCATGCGCAGGCCCAGCACGTCGTCCAGCGTGAGCAAGGGCGAGCCATCTTTTTGCGATGGCGTGGCCATGGCCAGCGCGGGCTGGTCCAGGTTGGGCAGGTCACCCGGCAAGAGGCCGTGGGTGGCAAACACCACCACCTGGCGTGTGCCCAAGCGTCCGTCGGCGCTGGCCTGCAGCACCGACTCGCGCGTGGCGGCGGTGCCCAGAATCACATCCTTCTGCACATCGGCGCGCAGCGTCTTGCCCAAGGCGATGACCTCGTCGCGCGTCTCCGGCAATGCGGGCAACTCGCCGTAACGCAACACGTCCACACGGGGCTTGTCCAGATCAAAGCTGAGGTCGTTGCGCGTGCCCACCACGGCGCGGGTGGCGCCGCGTGACGCCGTTACCGCCGTTGCCGCACTGGCACCTGCCGACACAAACTGCGGGTCACCCCAGGCGATGAGCGACTGGTTGCCCGAGGGTGCTTTCACCAGACGCTGCAAGGCCATCCAGGCATTAGCCGACGGCACGCTGCTCATGGCGTACTGGCGGATCAGCCAGGGCGCATCTGCGTTCTTGGCATCAGTCCAGGCCTTGGTGGGCAGCACCGCAAACGGCAACTGCCCCAGCGTGCCAGAGGCCGCAAGAATCAGGTGCTTCTTGCCCTGCATGACCGGCTCCAGCGGTTGCAGCAGTTCCTTGTACAACTCGTAACCGGTCTTGAAATCAAAGGCCGGTGCGCGCTCGCCGTAGTCAGCCACATCCAACGTGGCGCGGATGCGGCGCACCTTTTGCGCCATGTCGGTCTGCGTCAACGGGCTGCGGTGAAACACCAGCTTGCCATTGGCGCCCACGGCAAACACATAGGTGGCCTCTTCCATGGGCAGCACCGACACAAACAGGTCACCCGCCTGCAACTGCGTGGCCACTTCTGCGGGCGTGGGCACCTTGGGTTGCAGGAGCTGGAAGTATTCGGGGAACTCTTTTTGCACGCGGTCTTTCACGTCGCGGCGCAGGCCTTCCAGCTCCTTGAGGCGGGCGCGCATGGCGCTCACCACCTCGGGCGTGCGACGGGCACCGCCTTCGCCGTTTTGGGCCGATATGTAGCTGTACAGCACGCTGAGTTCGTTCTTGGCGTCCTGGTCTTTGCGCACCAGCGCGGCCAAGGCAGGCTGCTTCACACCCGCACGCGCGGCCGACTCGGCAATGGCTTGCTGCACGGTGGAAGCAATCAGGTTGTTGGCGGCCTTGAAAGCTTCTGCGGCATCGCGCTCGCCAGAAAACTGACCCGACGACAGCAAACGCAAATACGACTTGAGGATGAAGTTCTTCACCGACTTGCGGTACGCGTTCTCCTGGTAGTCGGTGGTCAGGGTGCCGGGGGCCATCATGTCGTTGATAGCCACTTCAAACTCGCGGCGGGCGTTGGCGCGGTCGGTCTCGCTGCTGTTCATCGTCAGCGCCGTGGCATACAGCCCGCGCACGATGGACGTGTAGTAGTGGTTGGGCCCGTAGTTGTCGGTATGCCACTTGAGCGTGCCTTGCAGCATGGTACGCGCACGTGGCACCGGGCCCACCTGCATATAGACCTGGGCGCGGTACTCGGTCTGCCGCACGATGTTGGCCACCGTGGTGTTGCTGCCCACGGCAGTATCGATTTCAGAAAATTCCTTGGCCGCGGCATCCCACTGCCCGGAGGCCACCAGCGCACGGGCTATTGCTGCGCGGGTGAACATCATGTCCGCCGCACTTTCATTCACACCCTGGCGGGTGAGGATGCCGCGCACTTTTTGGTAGACCTTGATGGCCTCGACGTACTGCCCTTCGTTAAAGCGCAGGTCGCCCACACGGCGGTAAAAGATAACCATGGCGTCTTCGTTGAGCTCGTATTTTTTGTAGAGCGCAAAGGCCTGGCGCAGCATGTCGTCGGCATCCATCAGACGGCCCATGGCCATATAGACCAGCGCGTTTTCGGTCACCGCCATGGCATGGGCGGTGCGCCCAAACGTGCGCTGGCGCTCGTCGGTCAACTGGTCCACACCATGCAGGGCAATGCCCTTGGCGTTGGCTTGGCGCGCGGCTTCCAGCGCCTCCACAAAGCGGCCCTGACGCATGTAGAGGCGTGCGCGAATGGTGTTGAACTCCATCTCGGCCCGCGTGTTCCAGTAATAGACCAGCCCCCCGCGCGTCGCGGAAAAATCACTCTTGATCACGTCAGACGCTTCGTTGAGCAAAGCCTCGGCGCGCTTGTAGTTGCTTTGGTCTATGTAGGCGATGGCCATGCGCGAACGCATGCGCACTTTTTGCTCGGGGGTTTTCACCTCTTTGAGCAAGGCCTCAAAGCGCTGGAAGCCTTCTTCCACTTTCTCGGTGTTCAGCAAAAAGCTGGCATAGGTCCAGCGCCCGTCCAGCGTCTTGGACGCCTGCGCCCACTCACGCAACACCCGCTCGCGTTCCTGCAAGTCACCCAGCTTGAATGCCGCAGCGTCCTGCTCGCGGTAGAAGCGGTCCAGCTGGTCGTTGGTGGCACCGGCAGGCACGGGCGCGGCCAGCACCTCCCGCAAGCGGCTGGCCTCTTGTGCACTGAGCTTGGTGCCCGCAAGTGCTTCCATCTCCTGCGCCCACAGGCCCGTTGAAAACGCCAGCAAGAAGCACAGCGCAAGCGCCATGCGGCAAAGGAATGAGGAGGGAGTGTGCATAGGTTGGGGCATCGTAACGCGGGGGCTGTGTGCGCGCCTTGGGCAGCGGTAGCGAGTACGTGTACGAACTCATTCGGAAATAACAAGATCACCAAAACTTGCGACCGCTTTTGACCGCTTTTGCTTGACGGCGCAGGGCGCGCCGCATGGCAGTGCGGGCGCGACCCCTGACCAAGTTTTCCTATCTGATTTTCTATGTCGAACTGGGCCAGCACATCAATGCATGGCGGAAATTGCAAGCTGGCTGGGCCTAGACTGTGGAATCAACAAAAAGGAAGCTCCGCTGCGCCTTACTTAAATACTTCCAATCCGGTAAAAGTGTTTGGCGTAAATCATCCAATGTCCGTCGTGCTTCATCAAATTCAAATGGTCTTCCATGAAGTTATTGAACAATCGAAGTCGGACTTTGACCATGACCATTGTGGGAGATAGGAAATCGACCAATAGCAATTCCTCGCTGCGCGGAAAGTTTCCAATTGCGGGTGCCTCACGCCCCTGCACCATTTCGCGATAGGCAGCGAAAGGTCGCACCACTGTTGCGCCGTCCTGCTCGGAGTAGAGCACGCAATCCTTGTGGAAAACGCGATCAAATATTTGCATGTCTTGCGTTTGCAAAACTTCAAAGTAGTCATTTAAAAATGTGCGAATTTCATCAATCAACATTTGAGCTGTCCTTAGTTGGTGGAACGATGTCTTAGCCAGATGAAGTCTATGAAGTTGAACTCTCCCCATGTGCTAACCTTTTTCGCAGAACCAGCGAAATAAATTCACATGGCTACCCGTACTCCACCATTGCCTGCTCTGCGCTCGTTTGCGGCATTAGTCAGGCTTGGAAGCATTGGTGCAGCATCTGAGGAGTTGAGCGTCACTCAGGGCGCCATCGCTCATCAGATACGGGCGTTAGAGAGCTTTCTTGAAGTTCAATTGGTGGAGCGTATCGGGCGTCGCCTTACCCTGACAGAGCAAGGGCGGATGTACGGATATCAGGTACGTCAAGCACTGGATGACATTGCCGATGCCACGGAGAACACCAAACGCCGCGGCAAAGCAAAAAAAGGGGACCAGTTAGTGCGCATATCTGTGCTGCCATCGTTCGCACACGGTTGGTTGCTACCCAGGCTGCAAGACTTTTGTCGGCTATATCCACAGGTGCGCCTGGTATTCCATGGCTCAATGGACTACGTTGATTTGAACTCTGGCACTGTCGATTGCGCCATCCGATTCGGGCATGGAAATTGGTCGGATGCCGTCGTTCGTCCCTTGATGTCAGATTCACTGTTGCTCGTTGTAGCACCATCGTTATTGGGCAAACGGCCGATAACGAAACTGGAACAAGTTATGCGAATGCCGCTACTGCATTCGATTGAGAATTGGGCCATGTGGACTAAGTCGATGCCGGGCTCCGATTTAATTGCGCATCGGCCTCAGTCGCGTATGGAATTCACAGACTCAACGCATTTATTGGAGGCTGCACGATTGGGCTTGGGCGTTGCGCTGACAAGGCGCTCCATAGCCGATAACCTGTTTGAGCGCGGAGAGTTGATCCAAGCATTCAAACATGAATGTATGCACTCCTCTCAATACTACGCATTGCTGCCACCAGCGATTGAAGTTAGCGAGTCCTTGGAGCAATTCCTTGGATGGCTGCAAGTGGAATGCACTAGGTTCACTAAGCTGCGGCGTAGCTAGATGTGTGTCACCTCAGGTTTGAGGATATCTAATCACTCGTTAGCCGAATAACTTTGCCCAGCCCCCAAGAAAAGACCATGCCGCCATTCACCCGCCTTTGCAAAATAGCCTGCTGCCTGGGCCTGACCTACCTGCTCGCCTCCTGCGCCACCATGTCGCCCGAGGAATGCCAGCAAGCGCAGTGGCAGGACGTGGGGCAACGGGATGGCTTGCGGGGGGCGCCGCTGTCGGTGCTCTCTTCTCGCGTGGAAGACTGCGCCAAGGTGGATGTGGTGGTGGACACGCAGGCATACAACCAAGGCCGCGACTTGGGCTTGGCCAACTACTGCCGCGTGGAAAACGCTGTGCCGCTGGGCCTGAGCGGTGCGGGCTATGCGGGTGTGTGCCCACCGGCCATTGAGATGGTTTTTGTGCCGCGCTACCAAGTGGCGCGGGCGGTGTTTGTGGCGCGCAGCGACATCAAAAACCTGTACGACCGCACCGAGTACCTGGAGCGGCGCATGCGGGAGATCAACCGCAACGAAGACGAGCGCCTGCGCAGCACCAGCTCGGATGCCGAGCGCAGCAAGATCCGCCGCGATGCGGACGACGACCGCCGCAACACGCGCAACGAACTGCTGGAAACCGACCGCCGCCTGCACCGCAAGCGCGACGAGTTGCGTGCTGCAGAGTTCGACTTGAGCAACCTGCGCTAAGGCGCCCGCTCTCCTTCTTTCCCCTCCTCTCCCTGCGCTTTCGCGCGCTCAATTTGCAACCGGTTGCTTGATAGCAACCCGCTGATCTGCGCCTGCTTTCTGCCAAATCTCGGCTCCACATGTTTTGAATTTTCTGCCTCTTTCACTGGAGAACAGGTTTCAAAACCCCTCCAATTTGGAAATTCATTTCTCATTAGGGTAAGCACCTAGAACAAAAGTTCCACGAACTTCATATGATTCTTGCACCCGGTTGCAAATGCTGCTGAGGTGTTTCAGTCAGTCAAGAAAACGCAGGGCCAGGGCCCCGTTATTCGCCAACACACTATTGAGGAACAAACATGCAATTCACCCGCAAGATCGCTCTGTCCGCCGTTGCTGCTGCCGCTCTGGCCTGTGGCCTCGCCCAGGCGCAAAACATTGCCGTGGTTACCCACGGCCAGGCCAACGATGCCTTCTGGTCTGTCGTGAAAAACGGCGTGGAAGCCGCTGCCAAGGACGCAGGCGTCAAGGTCACCTACCGCGCACCCGAGACCTTTGACATGGTGGCCATGAGCCGCCTGATCGACGCCGCCGTGAACCAGAAGCCTGATGGCCTGGTGGTGTCTCTGCCTGACGCATCGGCCCTTGGCCCAGCGATTCAGCGCGCAGTGAAGGCGGGCATTCCGGTCATCACCATCAACTCCGGTCTGGAGTCTTCCAAGAAGCTGGGGGCGGTGCTCCACGTGGGCCAGTCCGAATACGACGCGGGCAAGTCCGCCGGTGAAAAGCTCAAGGCCATGGGCGGCAAGAACGGCATTTGCGTGAACCAGGAAGTGGGCAATGTGTCGCTGGACCTGCGCTGCAAGGGCTTTGCCGATGGTTTTGGCGGCAAGTCCAAAGTGGTGCCCACCGGCAACGACCCCACCGAAGTGCGCTCCAAGGTCAAGGCCGCGCTGGACTCTGACACCGCCATCGACACCATCATGGCCCTGGGCGCATCCACTGCGGGCGAGCCCTCGCTGGCTGCCGCCAAGGACTCCGGCCGTCTGGCCAAGATCCATGTGGCGACCTTCGACTTGTCTGCCGGTTTCCTGAAAGCTATTGCCGCCAAGGAAGCCGCATTCGCCATCGACCAGCAGCAGTTCCTGCAAGGCTACCTGCCTGTGAACTTCCTGGCGCTGCACGCCAAGTTCGGCCTGATCCCCGGCGGCAATGTGCCCTCCGGCCCCAACCTGATCACGTCTGACAAGGCTTCGCAAGTGATCGACCTCTCGGCCAAGGGCATCCGCTAAGCGCCTTAACCGGCGGGGCGTCTGGGTGGCCACTGCGGTGGGCGCCCCAGACGCCCCTTGTTTCCATTCTTCTTGTGTGAAGGCTTTATGAACTCCCCTGGACCCCAGAAAACCGACGACCGCCTCAAGCACACGTCCGTGTTTTCGCAATGGATGCGGCGACCGGAATTGGGTGCCGTCGCGGGCCTGATTCTGGTCACCGTGTTCTTCATGGCCACCGCCGACGCGGTGATGTTCAACCTAGCTGGCTTGGTCAACTTTTTGACCCCGGCAGCGCAACTCGGCATCCTGGCATTGGGTGCGGCGCTGTTGATGATTGGCGGTGAGTTCGACCTGTCCATCGGCTCCATGATTGCCTTTGCCGGTCTGATTTTTTCGGCGGCCATTGTGGTGTTCAAGCTGCCGCTGATCGTGGCGGTGATGCTCACGCTGCTGGTGGCGGGCGCCATTGGCATGGTGAACGCATGGATCGTGCTGCGCACCGGTTTGCCCAGCTTTATCGTGACGCTGGCCTTTTTGTTTGTGCTGCGCGGCCTGAGCCTGGTGGGCTTGAAGTGGGCCACGGGTGGCTCCACACAACTGCGCGGTGTAACCGAAGCGGTAGAGGGCAGCGCGCTGCTGGGCCTGTTTACCGGCAAGGCATTTGAGGGCCTGTTTCTGGCCCTGGGTGAACGCGGCATGATTCCGCGCTTTCCCAATGGCGAGGTGATGATCACCGGCATTCCGGTGGAGATCGTGTGGTTCGTGGTGCTCACCGCGCTGGCCACCTGGGTGCTGCTGCGCACGCCCTTGGGCAACTGGATTTTTGCCTCCGGCGGTGATGCCACAGCGGCCAAGAATTCTGGCGTGCCTGTGCGCAACGTGAAGATCGGTCTGTTTGTGCTGGCCGCCTTGTGCGCCGGTCTGGTGGCCATCATCACCGTGCTGGACAGCGGCTCCACCGACGCCCGGCGCGGCTTCCAGAAAGAGTTTGAAGCCATCATCGCGGCCGTGATTGGCGGCTGCTTGCTCACCGGCGGCTACGGCTCGGCAGTAGGGGCCTTCTTGGGCTCCATCATCTTCGGCATGGTCATGATCGGCCTGACCTACACCCGCATCGACCAGGACTGGTACCTGGTGTTCCTAGGCGCCATGCTGCTGGTGGCCGTGCTGTTCAACAACATCATTCGCAAGCGCGTGACCGGAGAGCGTTGATATGAGTTTCACCACCACTCCCCTGGTCGAAATGCGCGCCATCGAAAAGCATTTCGGCAACATCATTGCGCTCTCGGGCGTGTCCTTCAGCGTGCATGCGGGCGAATGCCACTGCCTGCTGGGCGACAACGGCGCGGGCAAGTCCACCTTCATCAAAACCATGTCGGGCGTGCATGCTCCGTCCAAAGGTACCATGCTGGTGGGCGGCAAAGAGATGGTCTTGAACAGCCCCCGCGAAGCCATGAACGCCGGCATTGCCACTGTGTTCCAGGACCTGGCCATGATTCCGTTGATGTCGGTCACGCGCAACTTCTTCATGGGGCGCGAGCCCACCCGGGGCTGGGGCCCGTTCAAGCGCTTCGACGTGAAGCACGCCAACGAAGTCACCATGACCGAGATGCACCGCATGGGCATCAAGCTGCGCGAGCCCGATCAGGCCGTGGGCACTTTGAGCGGCGGCGAACGCCAGTGCGTGGCCATTGCCCGCGCGGTGTACTTCGGTGCCAAGGTGCTGATCCTGGACGAGCCCACCTCGGCCCTGGGCGTGCGCCAAACCGCCAATGTGCTGGCCACCATAGACCGCGTGCGCAAGCTCGGCGTGGGCGTGATCTTCATCACCCACAACGTGCGCCACGCCATGGCCGTGGGCAACCGCTTCACCGTACTCAACCGCGGCAAGACCCTGGGCACCGCCGCACGCGGCGAGATCACCGCCGAACAACTGCAAGACCTGATGGCAGGTGGCCAAGAACTGGCCACGCTGGAAGGCTCGCTGGGCGGCACCGTTTAACCATTCAAGGAAACACACACCATGACCCAACCCTTTCAACTCGCCGCCTGCGCCGAAATGCTGTGGCGTGACAAACCCATGGAGTGGCGCGTCAAACGCCTGACCGAACTGGGCTTCCAGGTCGGCCTGTGGAACTGGCCCGAGCACGACCTGGCCATGCTGGAAAAATCCGGCGCCACCTTCTCCATCATGAACGGCTACCTGCGTGGCCGCTTGAGCGATGACGAAGGCGCTGCCGAGCTGCTGCGCACCGCCCGCGAAACCGCCCAAGTGGGCAAGCGCCTGGGCGTGGCGCGCCTGAACCTGCACGGCACCGGCCTGGGCGATGGCGGCCTGCCCGTCATACCCTGCCAGGTAGTGACGGGCCCCATGTGGCTCAAAGCCCGCGACACGCTGGCCCGCATTGCAGACATGGCCGAAGAAGAAGGCGTGGTCTTCACGCTGGAAAACCTGAACCTGCCAGTGGACCACCCCGGTGTGCCCTTTGGCCGCGCGGAAGACACGCTGGCCTTGGTGTCGTCGGTCAACCACCCGCGCCTGCGGCTCAACCTGGACCTGTACCACGCGCAAATTGGCGAGGGCAATTTGATTGAACTCTGCCGCGCCTGCCTGCCCTGGATTGGCGAAGTGCAAGTGGCCGATGTGCCCGGCCGCAAGGAGCCTGGCACCGGCGAAATCAACTACGCCGGTGTGGCGCGCGCGCTGTTTGACATGGGCTACCGCGGCCCGGTGGGCATGGAGGCGTTTGCCTCCGGTGACCCCGAAGCGGCGCTGCAGGCCTTCAAGGCGGCGTTCACGCTGTAACCCCTTTTCTTCCACTTTTTTTCTCATCCATTTCTCAGGAGTTTTTCATGATCAAAGTAGGTTTACTCGGCTCCGGCCGCATCGGCAAAGTGCATGCCAAAAGCATCATGGCCGACCCACGCAGCCAGTTGGTGGCGGTGTCCGATGTCAACGAAGACGCAGCGCGCCAGCTGGCCGCCAGCAGCGGTGCCAAGGCGATGTCGTCACAAGACATTCTGGCCGACAAGAGCATTGACGCGGTGCTGATTGCCACCTCCACCGACACACACTCGGGCTTTATTGAAGCCACCGTGGCCGCAGGCAAAGCCGTGCTGTGCGAAAAGCCGGTGGACCTGAACTTGGAGCGCGCATTGGCGTGCCTGGACGTGGCCAACAAGGCCGGCCGCCCGGTGATGATTGGTTTCAACCGCCGCTTTGACCCCAACTTTGCAGCCCTCAAACGCGCGTTTGATGCGGGCGAAATTGGCAAAGGCGAACTGTTGTCCGTCACCTCCTTCGACCCCGCACCGCCACCGGTGAGCTACATCAACGTGTCGGGCGGTTTGTTCCGCGACATGGCGATTCACGACTTTGACATGGCCTGCTGGATCTTTGGTTCTGCGCCCGTGTCGGTCACCGCCATTGGCTCAAGCATCGTGGACCCGGCCATTGGCGCGGCAGGCGATGTGGACACTGCCGTCATCACGCTGCACTTTGCCGATGGCCGCATTGCCGTCATCAAGAACAGCCGCCGCGCGGTATACGGCTACGACCAGCGCCTGGAACTGCTGGGTGCCACCGGCTTGCTGCAAGCGGGCAATGTGCTGGAAAACACCGTGGCCAAGATCAGCACGGCCGGTGCGCAAAGCGCCAAGCCCGAATACTTCTTCCTGGAGCGTTACATGAAGGCGTACGAAGCCGAGTGGCGTGCGTTTGTGGATGCGGTGGAAGCGGGCTCCAACTACCCCGTGACGCTGCAAGACGGTGTGAACGCGCTGGCCGTGGCCGAAGCCGCCACGCTGTCCTGGAAAACCGGCAAGACGGTGCAGCTCAAGGACGGCCGCCCCGTCGTGGCCTGAAGCCTGCCGTGGTGCTAAGGGGTGCGGCGGTGCGATGCGCGGATAACCAAGGTGCCCGGCGCCATCAGCGAGTCGCGCGTGCCCGCATCGGGCTCCACGATGCGGCGTATGGCCTCGCTCACCAAATGCTCTATCGGCTGGCGGAAGGTGGTGAGCTGGTAGCTGGGCGCGTTGGCCAGCTCGATGTCGTCAAAGCCCACGATGGCAATTTTGTTTTGCGCGTTGGACAGCACCAGCGCGTCGATCGCACCAATGGCCAGGATGTCGTTCTCGCAGAAGATGGCTTCCAGCCGCTGGTCGCGTGGCGTGGCTTCCAGGTAGCGCAGCAGCGCTTGCATGCCCTCTTCACGCCGGTAGTGCGCGGCCTCCATCACGGCGGCCAGCGCAATGCCCTTGGCCTTGAGTCGATCCCTGAAACCTTCCATACGGCGCAGCTCGGTGCGCTCCGACATGGGGCCCGCCATGTAGCCAATGCGGCTGTAGCCCTGGGCCAGAAACAGGTCGGCAATTTCGGCACCCGCCGCGTGACCGTCGGTGCTCACAAAGGGAATATCGGCCTGCCCGCTGTTGCGCAAGATCACCACCAGCGGAATGTGTTTCACCTGCTGCGCAAACTCGATCAGCTCGTGCTTGAGCGTGGTGCCCAGAAAGATGATGCCTTCCACCTGGAACTGGTCGGCCAGGCGCAACGCCGTGGCCGGGCTGTACTCGGGGCTGATGTTGAGCAGCAAGGTGCTGTAGCCGCGCGCCTGCAGTTGCCGTGTGGTCTCGTTGAGCGTGCGCAACTGGTTGGGGTTGCCCAGCTCGTCCACCACCAGCGCAATGAGGTGCGTGCTGCGCGTGGACAGGCTGCGTGCCAGCAGGTTGGGCGTGTAGCCCATCTCGGCGGCGATCTGCAGGATGCGCGCGCGCACCGGCTCGGCGATGGACGCGCCATCGGTAAAGGCGCGCGACACCGTCCACTTGGACACCCCGGCGCGTTCGGCCACGTCTTTGGCGGTGACCTTTTTGCCCGGCTCGCGTGGGGCGTGGACGCTGGCTGATGGGGCGGTGGATGTCATGGAACGCAAGGCCTTACAACAAAAGAGAGGGAGCGATATGCAACCGGTTGCACACTTGGAAGAATACCGCACGGCACGGATGCGGCCGGTTGCCACACCGCTTGTTGCGGCAACCGCCATTACTCGACGGCGCGGTCGCCCCGCAGCAGAGCCTCGCACCGCCGAGGCAGGGGCGGACCTAAGCCAGACCATCCGCCAAGACCTGCCGCGCCTGAGCCCCTGCATGCGCAGCCTGGCGGCCTATTGCCTGACGCACCAGGATGGCTTGCACCGCATGCGCATCCAGGAGCTGGCCGAGCGCACCGGCAACACGCCCTCCACCGTGGTGCGCTTTGCCAAGCGCTATGGCTATGCGGGTTTTCTGGATTTCAAGTTTGCGTTTCTGCACCCCTCCGCGCCCGTGGACGCGCCGCGCGAAGCGGTGGCTTTTGCATCCACCGAGCCATTGGCGGCTGTATGGGAACTGGAGCGCGCGGCGCATTGCGCGCGTGCCTTGGTGGGTGTGGTGCGTGGCCCTGCGTTTCGCCAGAGCGTGGACTGGCTGGCTGCGGCCCGCAGCATTGCCATCCTGGCGCGCAGCGAGGCCGACAGGCCGATTGCCTTGCACCTGCAAAGCCGCCTGGAGCGCCTGCAGCGCAAGGCGGTGCTGTTGCACGGTGCGCAGTACCTGCAAGAGGGCTGCGCCGAGGCGGTGGATGTGCTGCTGGACATAGACCTTTCGGGTGCTGCGCCCTCGCTGTACTGGCACCCGCAACCTTCGGAGAAGCCCCTGCAGTTCATCCGCATGACGGGGGCACGTACGTCTGCGTTCACGTCAAACGTGATGGCTTACCTGAGCCTGGACTGTACGGATGCCACACCCGACCAGTGCGCCGTGGGTGGGCTGATGCTGGCCCACGCGCTCTGCGCGTCGTTGGAAAACTGAGGCCCGGCAAGCAGTGGGGCATGGCGCCCCACAGGTTTACTTGCTGAAGTGGCCTGCAGCAATCAGGCGGTCGATCTCGGCCGATGCGTCCAGGTAGTCCTGCTCGGGGTTGCCGGGTGTGAAGCCACGGCGCTCGGCAATGTAGAAGGCAGCCACTTCGATGTAGTTGGCGCGCTGCTCGGGCGTCACGGCGCGGGCTGCGGCTTTGGCCGGTGCAGCCTTTTTGGCGGCAGGTGCTTTTTTGGCAGGTGCGGGGGCTTTGGCGACTGCAGCAGGCTTGGCCGCTACCGGTTTGGCTTCAGCCTTTGCAGGGGCGGCTTTCTTGGCGGGTGCTGCTTTCTTTGCAGGCGCCTTGGGTGCAGCGGGAGCGGCAGCCACGGGCTTGGCGGCGGCCTTGGGTTTGGCTACGGGAGCGGGAGCGGGTGCAGCGGCTGCGGGTTTCTTGCTAGTTGCCATGAAGGCCTCCTCAATTTGCTATTCGACAGAGTCCCACCGGAGGTGGGCTTACGGAAGTTTGCAAGAACTGTACCGCCATGCGGCTGATGTGCGTCAAGGCACGGTGAAACGTACCGGAAACGAACCCGCCAGTCTGTGGCGCGAATGCCGCAGACTGGCTTGGCGCGCCGCTTACATGCGGAACGACTGCGCCAGCGCAAACACCGAGTTGGGCGGCAAGACGCGCGTGGCCGGGCGTGCTTTGACAGCGGGCATTACGCCTTTCACACCGGGCTTGCGGCGCTCTTCCACCTTGAAGCCGCTGGCGCGCTGGGTGTCGGCCAGACTCTTGAGCGAGATGGTCTTCATGTGCTCGAACACGGCGCTGTGCAAAGAGTCCCACAGGTCTTGCGTGTCCAGCACGCCCGCACGGCGGCCTTTGCGGCCATTGACCGGGTCGCCCACTTCTTCAATGGCACCAATGATGTCGGCCACGGTGATGCTGTCGCCTCTAAAGCCCAGGGTGTAGCCGCCACCGGGGCCGCGCGTGCTTTCCACCAGGCTGTGGTTGCGTAATTTGGCAAACACCTGCTCCAGGTACGACAGCGAAATGCCATGGCGCAAGGCCAGGTCCGACAGGGGGACCGGGTAGCCCTTTTCGCGCAGGGCAAGGTCAATCATGGCGGTAATGGCAAAACGTCCACGGGTACTGAGTCGCATGGTTATCACTCCTAAAAACAAGCGCGAAGGCGCTTGGGTGAGTGGAATGTAGGGGACATAATGCTTCGTGAAAAGTCGATTTTTCTAGTATTTCACTTCGCATAAAACTGATGAACTTCAAACACCTGCGTTACTTCTGGGTCACGGCCAAGGCGGGCGGCATCATGCGCGCTGGCGAACAGCTGCACACCACGCCGCAAACGCTCTCGGGCCAGATCAAGCTGCTGGAAGACTGGCTGGGCCGCAAGCTCTTCAAGAAGAGCGGGCGCAACCTGGAGCTGACCGAAGACGGCCGTATTGCGCTGGGATATGCCGACCAGATCTTCACGCTGGGTGCCGAGCTGGAAACTGCCTTGCAGGCCGCACGCGACGGCAAGAAGGTGCTGGACTTCTCGGTAGGCGTGGCCGACTCGGTAACCAAGTCGATTGCCTACCAGCTGCTGGAACCCGCACTGTCTATAGACGAGCCGGTGCGGCTGATTTGCAGCGAGGGCAAGTTCCCCGACTTGCTGGCCCAGCTGGCGCTTAACCGCCTGGACCTGGTGATTGCCGACGAGCCCATGTCGCGGCGCCTGAGCGTGCGCGCCTTCAACCACGCGCTGGGCGGCACGGCCATGAGCTTCTTTGCCACGCCCGAACTCAAAGCCCAACTCAAAGGCAAGTTCCCGCAGTGCCTCAATGGCCAGCCGCTGCTGATACCCGGCACCCAAGCCTCGGTGCGCCCCCAACTGGAAGGCTGGTTTACCCGCCACAGCGTGCAACCGCGCATCGTGGGTGAGTTTGACGATGGCGCGCTGATGACCGCCTTTGGCCGCGAAGGGCGTGGCGTGTTCATGGCCCCCAGCGTGCTGGAGACTGAGACCATGCGGCAGTTCGGCGTGAAGGTGGTGGGCCGCACGGAGGAGCTGCGCGACGAGTTTTATGCCGTTTCGGTGGAGCGCCGCATCACCCACCCCTGCGTGGTGGCCATTACCGATGCAGCCCGCGGCAAGCTGTTTGGTTAGACAAAACGGCATATAGCGCAGCGTTCTTTAGAGCGAATGCGTATATGCAAACAACCAAGTATTCGTTGTGCATTGCCGGGGCGCTCTGCACAATCGCGCCTCTGCCCGGGTGTTTGTGCGCCCGGCGTTCCTCCTTTTTTCCTGAGGCCGCTCTATGCAAATCAAACAAAAACTATCGCTGGTTGTCGCTGCCCTGGCCCTCTCGGCCAGCAGCCTGGCCTCGGCCCAAACGCTGCTGAACGCGTCCTACGACGTGTCGCGCGAGTTTTACAAGGACGTGAACACCGCCTTCATTGCCAGCTACAAGAAGACCACCGGCAAGGACGTGAAGATTGACCAGTCGCACGGCGGCTCCAGCGCACAAGCCCGTGCCGTCAACGACGGGCTGGACGCCGATGTGGTCACCATGAACACCACCACCGATGTGGACTACCTGGCCAGCACCGGCGTGGTGGCCAAGGACTGGAAGACGCGCTTTGCCCACAACGCATCGCCCACGTCCAGCACCATGCTGTTCCTCACACGCGAAGGCAACCCCAAGAAGATCAAGGACTGGGACGACCTGGTCAAGCCCGGCATCCAGGTGGTGCTGGTCAACCCCAAGACCGGTGGCAACGGCCGCATGGCCTACCTGGCCGCCTGGGGCTATGCCAAGAAGAAGGGCGGCACCGACGCACAAGCCGCTGAGTTTGTGGGCAAGCTCTACAAGAACGTGCCCGTGCTGGCCAAGGGCGGGCGTGACGCCACCACCATCTTCTTGCAACGCAATATCGGCGACGTGCTGATCACGTTTGAATCGGAAGTGGTGTCGGTGGACCGCGAGTTCGGCACCGGCAAGGTGGACGCCGTGCACCCCAGCATCAGCATCGTAGCCGAGAACCCGGTGGCGGTGGTGGAGCGCACCGTGGCCAAGAAGGGCACGGCTGACGTAGCCAAGGCCTACCTGAACTTCCTCTACACCGACGAGGCACAAGAGATTGCCGCCAAGCACGCGCTGCGCCCCATCAACCCCGCCATCCTGAAAAAGTACGCAGCCACCTTCAAGCCCATTCAGCTGTTCACCTTAGAGGAGCTGTTTGGCTCCTTGGGCGAAGCGCAGAAGGTGCACTTCAACGACGGCGGCCAGTTCGACAAGCTCTACACGGTCAAGTAAATGAGTGCCTCCATTGCCAACGCCCTGCCCGCGCAGGGCGCCGGGGACAGCTTGCCGCGCCGCACCCGCAAGCGCGTGCTGCCCGGCTTTAAGCTCACGCTGGGCTTCACGCTGTTCTATCTGAGCCTGATCGTGTTGATCCCGCTCTCGGCGCTGATCTTCAAAACCTTCACCCTCACCTGGGACCAGTTCGTGCTGGCCGTGAGCAGCCCGCGTGTGATGGCGTCCTACCGCCTCACCTTTGGTGCCTCGCTGATTGCCGCCACGGTGAACGCCGTGTTTGGTTTGCTGGTGGCCTGGGTGCTGGTGCGCTACAACTTCCCCGGCAAGAAAATCATTGACGCGCTGGTGGACCTGCCCTTTGCGCTGCCCACGGCCGTGGCCGGTATCTCGCTCACCGCGCTGTTGGCCAGCAATGGCTGGATCGGCTCGCTGCTGGAGCCGCACGGCATCCAGCTCGCCTTCAACCCCAATGGCGTGGTGATCGCGCTCATCTTCATCGGCCTGCCCTTTGTGGTGCGCACGGTGCAGCCGGTGCTGGAAGACGCCGAGAAAGAGCTGGAAGAAGCCGCCACCTGCCTGGGTGCCACGCGCCTGCAAACCTTTTGGCATGTGATCTTCCCGACCATTGCGCCCGCGCTGCTCACCGGCTTTGCCATGGCGTTTGCCCGCGCCATTGGCGAGTACGGCTCGGTCATCTTTATCGCCGGCAACATGCCCATGGTGTCGGAGATCACGCCGCTCATCATCATCGGCAAGCTGGAGCAATACGACTACGCCGGTGCCACTGCCGTGGCAGTTGTGCTGTTGGTGATTTCCTTCGCACTCTTGCTGGTGATTAACGCCTTGCAAGCCTGGCAACGCCGCCGTTCCGGAGGCACTTCCCAATGAGTAACACCCGCACCGTGCGCACAGCCAAGGCTGGCACTACCGAACCCACTTGGGTCAAGTGGACCCTGCTGACCATCGCGCTGGCCTTCATCTTTTTGTTCCTGGTGTTGCCTTTGGCCGCGGTGTTCACCGAAGCCTTGCGCAAAGGCTGGGACGCCGCGTTTGAAGCGCTCAAAGAACCCGATGCCTGGAGCGCCATCCGCCTCACGCTCATCACCGCCGCCGTCGCCGTGCCGCTGAATCTGGTGTTTGGCATTGCTGCGGCATGGGCCATTGCCAAGTACGAGTTCCGGGGCAAGGCCTTCCTGACCACCTTGGTGGACCTGCCGTTCTCGGTGTCGCCCGTGGTAGCCGGTTTGATTTATGTGCTGATGTTTGGCGCGCAGGGCTGGATCGGCCCATGGCTGCAGGCGCATGACATCAAGATCGTGTTCGCCATTCCCGGCATCGTGCTGGCCACCATCTTTGTGACCTTCCCGTTCATCGCCCGCGAACTGATCCCGCTGATGCAGGCACAGGGCACCGACGAAGAACAAGCCGCCATCGTGCTGGGCGCCACTGGCTGGCAGACCTTCTGGCATGTGACGCTGCCCAACATCAAGTGGGGCCTGGTGTACGGCGTGATCCTGTGCAACGCGCGCGCCATGGGCGAGTTTGGTGCGGTGTCGGTGGTGTCGGGCCACATCCGCGGCCAGACCAACACCATCCCGTTGCATGTGGAAATTTTGTACAACGAATACCAGAGCGTGGCCGCGTTTGCCGTGGCGTCTTTGCTGGCCTTGTTGGCGCTGGTCACCTTGGTGATCAAACAGGTGGTGGAGTGGCGCTTTGAGCGCGACCAGAAAGCCGCCGCTGCTTTGCCCCCGGAGCGCCCTATGGCCGCTACGCCCGTCGCCACCTGAACAACACCAAGAACACCGAGAAGAAACCATGAGCATCGCTATCCGCAACGTCGACAAACACTTCGGCGCCTTCCACGCCCTGCGCAATGTGAGCCTGGACATTGAGTCTGGTGAACTGGTTGCCTTGCTGGGCCCGTCCGGCTGCGGCAAGACCACGCTGTTGCGCATCATTGCCGGGCTGGAGACAGCCGACCAAGGCAACATCCTGTTCAGCGGCGAAGACACCACCGACGTGCATGTGCGCGACCGCAATGTGGGCTTTGTGTTCCAGCACTACGCGCTGTTCCGCCACATGAGCGTGTTTGACAACGTGGCCTTTGGCCTGCGCATGAAGCCGCGCGCCACGCGCCCCAGCGAGGCGGTCATCAAACAGAAAGTGCATGACCTGCTGGGCTTGGTGCAGCTCGACTGGCTGGCCGACCGCTACCCGGCGCAGCTCTCCGGCGGCCAGCGCCAGCGCATTGCCCTGGCCCGCGCTTTGGCGGTGGAGCCCAAGGTGCTGCTGTTGGACGAGCCCTTTGGCGCGCTGGATGCCAAGGTGCGCAAGGAGCTGCGCCGCTGGCTGCGCCGCCTGCACGACGACCTGCATGTGACCAGCATCTTTGTGACCCACGACCAGGAAGAAGCGCTGGAAGTGGCCGACCGCGTGGTGCTGATGAACAGCGGCACCATCGAACAAATTGGCTCGCCGCAAGAAGTGTGGGACCACCCCGCCAGCCCCTTTGTGTATGGATTCCTGGGCGATGTGAACCTGTTCCACGGCCGCGCGCATGAGGGCGAGATGCTGATCGGCGAAGACCGCGTACCGCTGCAAAGCCCCGAGCACAGCGCCACACAAGACGCCAAGGCCTTTGCCTACGTGCGCCCGCACGACCTGGACGTGCGCCGCGTGCAGTCCGGTGGCGGTGGCATTGCCGCACGTCTGGTGCGTGCCATTGTGGTGGGCCCGATTGCCCGTCTGGAGTTTCTGCCCCTGGATGCGTCAGCCGCAGGCAGCGGTGACGTGATCGAGGCGCATATTGCAGCTGCGCAGTTTGCGGAACAAGCCTTCAAGGAAGGCGAAACTCTGGTACTCACGCCGCGCAAGGCGCGCGTGTTTGTGGAAGACGCGACCTGGGTTTCGCCCTAAGCCTGGCTCAGGCTGTTGCCAAGCCGTTGGACGCGCCCTGCAACGGTCACTTTAAGGACGCCACCTAAGAGACTTTGGCAGGCCCACGTATCAGTGCGCTGTAAGCAGCGGATCAATCACGCGGCGGCGCTTGCGCACGGCCACGGTGGGGGCGCAGGTGGGGACGGTTTGGGAGTGGTCTTCGCCCTGGTGGCCCGATAGGCGGGCGATCTGCAAGGCGCGCTGCACGGCATGGGGGTCCAGCTCTTCGTTTTGCGAACCGTTGACGCGCAGGTAGGTGCCCGCCTCGTTCATTGCCAACAGACCGAACTCCTGCCCCATGCGCACCACGCCTACTACCTTGAGGTGCTTGGGTGCGGCCACAAAGGCTCGGATACTGGAACTTCCCAGGACCACTTTCAGGGGTACGTGTTGCATTTTTTGGGTCTCGCTGCTTGCATGTGAGGCCCCCTCCGCGAAGACCTCTTGGGGGTGAATCCTCGCCCCGTGGCGAGGCGCGGTCAAACAGTCGAAATTACTGAAACTTGGGTTTCAAATTTCGCGTGCGTGCACGCAGAGTGCTACAGCCCGCAGCCGCGCAAGATCAGCGACACCACATGCTCGGTAGCACGGGCGTGGTCTTGTGCAGTGAGAGATTTTTTGCCGAACACAGCGCTCACCTGCACATCAAAGTCAGCATAGGTTTGGGTGGCAGCCCAGATGGTGAAGAAGAGGTGGGTGGCATCCACCGGGGCCATGCGCCCGGCGTCTATCCAGCCTTGCACCACGGCCACTTTTTCGTGGACCAATTTGCGCAAATCGGTGCGCAGCAACTCCATTACCACCGGTGCGCCGTGCAGCAGTTCGTTGGCAAACACCTTGGAGCCATCGGGCCGGTTGGCCGAGAGTTCCATCTTGGCGCGGATATAGGCTTCGAGCGCTGCACGGGGTTCGGCGTCTTGGGTGATGCCATGCGTGGGCACCAGCCAGTCGTTGAGGATGCGTGCCAGCACGGCGCGGTACAGCACCTCTTTGCTACCAAAGTAATAGTGCAAATTGGCCTTGGGCAAGCCGCTGCCTTCGGCAATAGCCGCCATGGTGGCGCCGCCGAAACCGGCCCGCGCAAACACACGTTCTGCGGCCAACAAAATAAGGGCCTCATTCGTCTGACGAATGAGGCCCTTGTTGGATGGGGCTTCCTGCCCCTCGGTGCGTGACGCTGCGCGCGCGGTCTTCATTGTCAAAGGCATGCGTGCAACGTCCGGTCGCAACTTACTTCTGTGCGGCTTCCCACACGGCGTGCGAGTAGGCGGCCTTGCCCGGGTCCTTCTTGATCACGGGGTCGCTGCCACCGGTCAGCAAGACCTTGATGGTGCGCTCAAACGCAGCGGGCTCCAGGTAGCCAATTTTCTTGGTGCCTGCGTTGCTGATGAGCTTGGCCACGTTTTCCATCTGGCGCTTTTGCACCTTCAGGCTGGAGCTGCCGGACGTGTCGGCGGCCACCACGGCCTTGGCTGCACCTTCAGGGTCTTTCACCGCAGCGTCCCAGCCCTTGAGCGTGGCCTTGAGAAACTTGCCCATGCGTGCCACAAAGGCGGCGTCTTTCAGGTTGGGCTCCAGCACATAGAGGCCGTCTTCCAGCGTAGACACGCCTTCTTTTTCATAGAAGAAGGTGACCAGGTCTTTCTCTTTCACACCCGCGTCCACCACTTGCCAGTACTCGTTGTAAATCATGGTGGAGATGCAAGCAGCTTGGTCTTGCAAGAGTGGGTCGACGTTGAAGCCTTGCTTCAGGATTTTGATGTCGGAGTCGGTCTTGAGGCCGAGCTTGTTCATCCAGTTGAGGAAGGGGTACTCGTTGCCGCCGTACCAGACGCCCAGGGTCTTGCCCTTGAAGTCTTTGGGTGTGGTCACGCCGCTTTTCTTCTTGCAGGTGAGCATCAGGCCGGACTTGTCAAACACCTGGGCCACGTTGACCAGCGGCACACCGGCTTCGCGCGAGGCCATGGCAGAAGGCATCCAGTCCACCACGATGTCGGCCTGCTTGCCGGCCAGCACCTGGGTGGGGGCAATGTCGGGGCCACCGGGCTTGATGGTCACATCCAGGCCGGCTTCTTTGTAAAAGCCCTTGGCAGCCGCCATGTAGTAGCCCGCAAACTGGGCTTGTGGCACCCACTTGAGCTGCACGGTCACCGCTTCATTGGCCAGCGCACCGGTGCTGGCGGCCACGCCGCACACGGCCAGCACAGCAGCCATGAGGCGGCTGACGAGTTTGGGAGAACGAATCATGTAAATCACTCCTTCAGGGTTAAAGAATCAACGAGCCGCTTCAAAAAAACTACTTGCCTTCGCGCACCGACGGATGCCAGAACGCGGCCTTGCGCTCCAGCGCCACCAGCAAGGCATAGGCAGAAGAACCGACCACTGCCGCCACCACAATCGCACCCCACACCAGCGGCATGTTCATGCGCGCCGCCTCGGTGGAAATGCGAAAACCCAGGCCGCTGGTGGGCGAACCAAAAAACTCCGCCACGATGGCCCCGATGAGCGCCAGCGTGGCGTTCACCTTGAGCGCATTGAAGATGAACGGTAGCGCCGACGGCAGGCGCAGCGCCACCAGCGTGCGGGTGTAGCTGGCGGCGTAGCTGTACATCAGCTCGCGCTCCAGCTTGCCTGCAGCCTTAAGGCCCGCCAGTGTGGACACCAGCATGGGGAAGAAGGTCATCAGCACCACCACCGCCGCTTTGCTGGGCCACTCAAAGCCAAACCACATCACCGCAATGGGCGCCACGGCCACCAGCGGCACCGCGCTAGTGAGCGAGGCCACGGGCAGCAAGCCACGCTGCAAAAAAGGCATGCGGTCAATCGCCACCGCCACCGCAAAACCCAGGCCGCAGCCCAGCGTCCAGCCGATCAGCACGGCTTTGAGCACGGTCTGCACAAAATCGCCCCACAGCTTGGGCGCGTGGTCTTGCAGCGAGGCCAGCACCAGGCTGGGCGCGGGCAGCAGCACGCGCGACACGTCGAGGCAACGCACCAGCACTTCCCAAAAGAACACCACCCACAAACCAAACAAACCTGCGGTGAGCGTGCCCACCCAGCGGCTGCCATCCAACCGCGCTGTGCGCTGGATGCTGAAGGCCGCCAGCAAGGCCAGCAACACGATGGCGGGCCAGAACAGGGGGGATGCACCGGCTTGCAGCCAAGTGTTCGTCACGGCCTCGGCAGCACCATTGGCAGCCGCGTTCACGCCGACGCTGGCCGCCGCGGTGGTAGTCACTGCGTCGGTCATGCCACACCTCCCCGGTTGCGCAACACCAGCCGCTCCACCAGAGCAACGGCCGCAGTGAGCGCCAGGCCCAGGAGTGCCGACATCACCAACGCCGACCAGATTTGCACCGTCTGCCCGTAGTACGAGCCGGTGAGCAAGCGCGCGCCCAAACCGGCCACCGCGCCGGTGGGCAACTCGGCCACCATGGCGCCCACCAGACCGGCCGACACACCCACGCGCAGCGCGGGGAAGAGGAAGGGCAAGGCCGCAGGCATGCGCAGCAGCCATAGCGTGTGCCAGCGGCTGGCGGCATAGGTGTGCATCATTTCCATTTCAATCTTCTGCGGCGAGCGCAGGCCCGCCACCATGGCCACGGTGACCGGGAAGAAGCACAGGTACATGGCAATCACCGCCTTGGGCGCGGTGCCCGAAAAGCCCAGCGTGCCCAGAATGACGAGCACGATGGGCGCAATGGCCAACACCGGCACGGTTTGCGAGGCGACGATCCAGGGCATAAGCGCGCGGTCCAGCGTGCGGCTGTGCACGATGAGGATGGACAGCACCAGCCCCAGCACCGTGCCCATGGCAAAGCCCAGCAAGGTGGACTGTCCGGTCACGGCCACGTGGTAGAGCAGGTTGCGCGGGTTGTCCACCGGCCATTCGGTCAGACTTTCATAAAAGTCCATCACCACCTGGTGCGGCGCGGGCATGAGCGGGCGCTCCAAGGACATGGTGGCTTCGAACAATTCCATCTGGGTGTAACCGGCTTCTTCGTCCAGCACGCGCTCGATGGCACCCGGCGCATTGAGGCGCCAGGCCGCCACATACCAGGCCAGTAGCACGGAGAGCAGCACCACGGCCACGGGCACGCCGTTGTGCCAGAAGCGCTGGGCAAAAGATTTCTGCTTAGCCATGGTGATGATCCGCCAGCGCCTCACGCACCTCGTGCGCCAGCGCCATGAACTCCGGCGTGTCGCGTAGATCCAGATAGCGCGCGTCCGGCAGCGTGGAGTTGATCACCTTGACGATGCGCCCCGGGCGCGGCGACATCACCACGATCTTGGTAGACAGGTACACCGCCTCGGCAATCGAGTGGGTCACAAACACCACCGTGCGGCGTTCGCGTTGCCAGAGCTGCTGCAACTGTTCGTTGAGCCGGTCGCGGGTGATTTCGTCCAGCGCGCCAAAGGGCTCGTCCATCATCAAAATCTTGGGCTCAAACGATAGGGCGCGCGCAATCGACACGCGCTGCTGCATGCCGCCAGACAGCTGCCAGGGGTACTTGCCCTCAAAACCTTTGAGGCCCACACGCTCCAGGTGTTCGACGGCAATCTGCTTGGCCTCCGCGCGGCCCTTGCCCTGGATTTGCAGCGGCAGCGTCACATTACCCAAAACGGTGCGCCAGGGGAACAAAGCTGGTGCCTGAAACACATAGCCATAGGCACGCGCCAGGCGCGCGTCGTGCGGCGTCACGCCGTTGACCAGCACGCTGCCCGCGCTGATGTGCTCCAGGTCGGCAATGACGCGCATCAAGGTGGTCTTGCCGCAGCCCGAAGGGCCGATGAGCGACACGAACTCGCCCTCGGCAATGTCCATGTCAATGTCACTCAGGGCGTGCACCGGCGTGTCGGCCGTTTGGTACACCACGCTGGCGTTTTGCACTTGCACGGCCAGGCGATTGGGCGGCGCGGATCGGGACGGTTCGTTGGTGGTCATTGACGGGGCAGGCGCTTCGGATATTCGGACGGTATAAGTTAACCAATTGGTCAACTTCCAGTCCAATACTAGCGAGTTTCATGCCACAGGCACCACTGGGGTTTGTACTGCCCGAGGTGCCCCCGTCCGCCCCCTACGCGCTGCGCAAACTGAGTTCGAGGATTTTTTCGAGATTGAGTTTCAGGTGCACGTTCACCGAGGGCACGCTGGCGAGCACGGCGTATTTCTCTTCCGCCGTGTTGCGGATAGCGGCTGCGGCCCGCGGGATGCCATCGCGGTTGAGGATGGCGGCCACGATGGGTGTGGCGGTGTTTTTGCCCCGGCGAATCACCAACGCCAGTTCGCCCGACGCCAGCTTCACAAAAGAGCCGGGGCGGTAGATGCCCACGGCCTTGAGGATGGCTGCCCCCATGGCGTCCAGCTTGGCATCGGCATTGAAGTAAATGGACTTCATGGCCTCCGACGAGTGCTGGGCTTTGCGGGCGGCGCGGGCCGACAGCTTGGCCGAAAACTGATCGACCCGTTGAATCAGGCCAATGATGCGGTCCGTGGGCTGCACCGCGTTCAGCGGGTCCGCAATCACCGCATGGTGGCCGCGCACAACGGCCAACCAGCTCGGGTCTTGAATGCCGAATAACTCCAGGGTCTGCGCGGACAGGCTGCCATGCTCCCGGATGATGAAGCGCTGGCTCATGTCGGGCGGGTTGCGTTGGGCGGTCAGCGTGTCCTGTAGTGCCACCATGCCGATGTTCATGGTGAGCGCACTGCGCAACAGCAGCTCCACGTCAGCGGCGGGCCATTGCAACACGGTGGTGGCCGTGAGCACTCCAATGGCGCACACCAGCATGCAGTGCGTGGCGCTGTAGTACTGGGCCTGGTTTTCGGCCAGATAGAAGAGGGCCAGCAGGGTCTCGTCGGGGTTGACGGCCAACTGGTGCGCCAGGATGTCCGACATGCTGGCCAGGCGGCGTTTGAAGAAGTCGCTGTCGCGGGTATGCAGCATGGAGTTGCATATCTCCACCATGTTGAGCCAGTCAAACGCCTCACTGCCGCTCTCTGCCGCGGCCGCATCGTTGACGTATTTGACCTGGACTTTGGAGACGTCTTCCAGCGAGCTTTGGCTGTGCAGCTTGCGCAGCATCCGGTTCACGTAGTCTTTTTCGGCGGCCCGCAGGTTGGGGTTGCTCAGGTCCGCAAAGTCCACATAAAACCCGCTCTCGTGGTTGCCCAGGTCGTTGAGGATTTTTTCGGTCTGGAACACAAAGCCTTTTTGCGCCAGCAAAACGCCGCGGCTGTCCACTAGGCTGAAGGGCAAGGGCACCTCCAGCTTGATGGAATGCAGATCGACGGGAGCTAGTCGCATAGTGCGGTTCGCTGGGTATCGGCCGCCGCCGTCACCAGGTCCTCAAAGTCTTCGATGTCCAAGGGCTTGCCAAAGAAATAGCCCTGGTAGCTGTGGCAGCCCAGTTCGGCCAGCAAATCCCGCTGGCTGATTTTTTCCACGCCTTCGGCAATCACTTCCAGGCCCATGCTCTGGCCCAGCGCAATCACCATGCTGGCGATAGCGGCGTCATGCGTTTCGTTTTCGATGTTGCGCACAAAGCTCTGGTCGATCTTGAGCTGGTTCAGCGGCAAGCGCTTCAGGTACGACAGCGAAGAAAATCCGGTGCCAAAGTCGTCCATGGAAAAGCGCACGCCGCGGTCCTGCAGCGCCTTCATCTTCTCGATGATGCCGTCCACGTTGGAGATCATCAGCGACTCGGTGAGCTCCAGCTTGAGCCGGTCGGCGCGCGCGCCGGTGTGCGCCAGCACGTCGAGCGTGGACTGCACAAAGTCTTCGCGGTTGAACTGCAGGGCGCTGACGTTGACGGCCAGCGTCAGGTCGCGCAGCGCCGGCTTGCGGGCCCAATCGGCCAGCTGGCGGCAGGCCGTGGTCAACACCCAGTGGCCGATTTCGACGATCAGGCCCGCCTCTTCCGCGATGGGGATGAACTCGGCCGGCGGCACCCGCCCGCGCGTGGTGTGCGACCAGCGCAGCAAGGCCTCTGCGCCGGTATAACCACCCAGCGTGCTGACCTGCGGCTGGAATGCCAGGTGCAACTGGTTCTGCGCGATGGCCTGGCGCAAATCGGCTTCCAGGCTGACGCGGTTGTTGAGCTGCTCCTGCACAGAAGCGTCATACACGCAGAGCGTATTGCGCCCCGCGAGCTTGGCCTGGTGCATGGCCGTCTCGGCCTGCACCATGATTTCTTCCACTTGCGAATCGCCTTGCTCGCTGAACATGGCAATGCCCAGGCTGGTCGTGAGGTGCACGCGGCTGCCGTCCACATGCAAGCCAAATTTGATGCCCTCCATGATCTGGTGAGCCGCGGCCATCACCAGGAATTCGGCAGGCTGGGTCGCATCCGCCCGTTGCTTGAGCAAGACCGCAAAGGAGTCCCCGCCAATGCGGGCCAGCACATCGTCTGCCTGCAGGCATGCGCCAATGCGCTCGGCAACTTGCTGCAGCAGCCGGTCACCCCATTGGTGACCGTGTTTGTCGTTGAGGGCCTTGAAGTTGTCCAGGTCCAGCACCAGCAGGGCGCCCCAAAAATAGGGGGCCTTGTCCATCAAGGTCTGCTGCAGCTTGATGATCAGGTGGCGGCGGTTGGGCAGGCCGGTGAGCGGGTCGGAAAACGCCAGCGCTTCAATCTGCTCCTCGGCGCGCTTGACCGCCGAAATGTCGGCAAAAGAGGCCACGTAGTTGGTGACCACGCCGCTCTCGTTTTTGACAGCCTGGATGCTCAGCCACTCGGGGTATTCCATGCCGTCTTTGCGGCGGTTCCAGACTTCTCCCTGCCACGCGCCCGTGGTGCGCAGGCTCTGCCACATGCGGCCGTAGAAGTCACTGCCATGGCGGCCCGACTGCAGCAGCTTGGGTGTCTGGCCCAAGGCCTCCGACTCCGAGTAGCCGGAGATGCGGCAGAACGCCTTGTTCACCTTCAGGATGGTGGCGTGCGCATCGGTAATCAACATGCCCTGCTCGGTCTCGAACGCCGTGGCGGCAATCCGCATGGCCTTGTCAGCCTCCATGCGTAGCGTGACATCGCGGCTCAGGCAAATGAAGTGCTGGTCGCAGTCGCCATCACCCTCCAGCGGGATGGACGACACCGACAGCTCAAACCAACGCCGCCCTACCGGCAAGTCCAACGCATACACCGCGCCGCTGGACAGCCCGATGCGGGAGGCTTGTTCCAAAGCGTGCATGCACACCGAAGCCGCGTCCGGCGGCAGTACCTCCGAGATCAGCCGACCCATGAACTGCTCAGGCGGCATGGCCAGCAGTTCGGTGCGGGGGGAGTGGAAGTCGTGGATTTTTCCGTCAAATCCGACCTCAAAAAGCAAATCCGGTAAGGCCTTGAGCAAGGCCGTTTGTTTTCGGTTCATAGTTTTCCAACGACATATTTATTTTGGGTTGCCTACCGGGTAGTGCACGGGTAGGCCGCGTGCGCGCCATTCATGCACCCCATCGGGCAGGTGCATGGCTTGGAATCCGTTTCGACGCAGCAGCTTGACCGCGTCGGTTGCCAACAGGCAAAAAGGGCCACGGCAGTACGCGACCACCGGCGTCCCGCTGGGCAGTTCCGCCAAGCGCTGCTGCAACTCCTTGAGCGGGATAGACCGCGCCAGAGGCAAATGCGCCACCGCAAATTCTTCTTCGGGGCGCACATCAATCATCACCACCTCACCGCTGCGCACCTTCTGTAGCAAGGCTTTGTGGTCCAGCGCATCGACGTCGTGGTTGACCGATATGTCGGCCAATGCCACCTGCAATTCCTCCAGGCGCAGCTCTGCCTCGGTGCGCAGTTGCACCCACAAGTCGGCCACGCCGGGTCCGGCAATGCTGTAAAAAATGCGCTTGCCATCGCGGCGCGTTTTCACCATCTGGGCGTCGCGCAAGGTCTTGAGATGCGCGCTGGTGAGCCGGAAACTCGTGTCGATGCCCGCAGCCAAGTCTTCAACCGACCTCTCGCCCTGGCACAGCAGTTCGATCAGCTCCAACCGCTTTTCATTGGCCACGGCCCGGCCAATGCGGGCGACCTGCTCGTACAAATGGTTTTTGATGGCACGCGCATTCATCATTCCAATTATATTTGGAATGATGAATGCGCGCTGCCTGCTTGGCGCTGGCGGTTACCATCCCACGCTCAAAGACTCCAATAATTCAAGAGAACGCGGCGGCAACGCCAATGCATTGAGACCGTGCGCCCATGAAAATTCTCTACGTCGAAGACTCCGCTGCAGCTGTGCTGGTGATGCGCAGGCGCCTCTCCAATTTCGGGCACGAGGTAGTGCTGGCCCAAAACGGCGAAGAGGCGGTGCAGCTGTTTCGCGTCGTGGCCCCCGACTTGGTGCTGATGGACATTGAAATGCCGGTGATGAACGGCTTTGAAGCCGCCGCCCGCATCCGCGCCGTAGAGGCTACCCAGCGCTGGGCCTGGACGCCCATCATCTTCCTGACCGCATCCGACACCGAAGAAAACCTCATCACCGCCATCGAAGCCGGTGGCGACGACTTCATTGCCAAGAGCGTGACCGAGCCGGTGCTGCACGCCAAGATGAAAGCCATGACCCGCATAGCCGCGCTGCGCCAGGGCCTGATGGCGGCCAACCAGAAGCTGGAAACCCTGGCCAGCAGCGACGGCCTGACCGGCCTTTGCAACCGCCGCAGCATGGACACGCGGGTGAACAGCAGCTTTGCCGACGCCATGCAACTCAAGCAGCCCTATGGCTTGCTGATGGTGGACATCGACAACTTCAAGAAATACAACGACCACTACGGCCACCTGCAAGGCGACGACTGCCTGCGCGCCGTGGCAAAGGCGCTGGACCAAGCCGTGGCGGCCGACAACGCCCAGGCAGGCAACGACACCGCGTTTGCCGCGCGCTATGGCGGTGAAGAATTTGCCGTGGTGCTGCCCATGGCCAGCATCGAGCGCACGGCACGCGTGGCACAAGCCTTGGTAGAAGCCGTGCGCGCGCTGAGCATTTCCCACGAGAAAAACGCCAACTGGGGCCGCGTCACCATCTCGGTGGGCGGCGCGCACCTGTCTGTCGCAGGCGGAAAAATTGCCGAGCTGTTTCGGGCAGCAGACAAGCGCCTGTACACCGCCAAAGAGAGCGGGCGCAACCGCGCCGAACTACCCGCCTGAGAACCGGGGCCTCAGGCGGCCCCCACGTCCTGAAAGCACACCGCGTTGCGCCCCTGCGCCTTGGCTGCGTACATGGCGGCATCGGCGCGGCGGAAGAGTTCATCCATGGGCGTGCTGGAGCCTATGTAGAGCACCAGCCCCAGGCTCGCCGTGCACTGGTGCTCGATGGCCTCTGCCGAAGCATTGGCACCCGGCACGCGCAGGGAATAAGGCTGCGCAATTTCGGCCCGGATGTTTTCCGCAATGCCCATGGCCAGCTCTTGCGAGGTGTCTTGGGACGCGTCCAGCGAGCCGACGATCACCGCAAACTCATCACCGCCAAAGCGGGCCACGGTGTCCACTTCGCGCACCGACTTTTTGAGGCGGCTGGCCACTTCCTTCAGCAACAAATCCCCGGCGGCATGGCCGTGGGCATCGTTGAGGGGTTTGAAGTTGTCCAGGTCCAGCACGATCAGTGCGCCGTATTTCTGGCTGCGCTCGCTGGCCGCCAGGGCCTGCGTGAGGCGGTCGGTAAACAGCGCCCGGTTGGGTAGCTGCGTCAGCACATCGTGAAAGGCCAGCGCGTGCACCTTGAGCTCCTGCAAATGGCGCTCGGTGATGTCGGAAAAACACCAGATGGATTCGCCATCGTCCCCAGGAACCAGAGCGCCGGAGATGTCCGCATAAAACCGGCTGCCGTCCTTGCGCACCAGCTCCTGCTCGCCGTGGTAACTGCGGCCCTGGGTCAGGGCCTCGTAGGCGCTGTGGCCAAAGGATTCGTAATCGGCATCGCTCGGGTAAACCATGCGGGTGGAGCTGCCGCGGAGCTCGTCGCGGCTATAGCCCGTCATGTTTTCCAAGGTGCGGTTGGTCCACTGCACCACCCGGTCCCGGACCTTCAGGATGCCAATGACCGGGCTGTCGAGCACCACCTGCTGCTCGGAAGACAGCTTGATGGCCAGCGCCTGGGCCTCGATGGCACGCTGCATGGCCTCGGTTTTTTCGGACACGGACACGCGCAGTGCCTCGTTGGCATTTTTAAGCCGCAGGTGCTCCCGGTACAGCCAGGCCGCCACCGCCAAAATGGCCAGCACCACGCCCACCAGCGCGGCCAGCAACACATGGCTGATGGATTCGCGCGTGAGGTAGACCACCTCCTTGGCCTTCCACTTGTCCACGATGGCCTGGCGCGTGCCGTCGGCCTGGATGCGGCTCAGGCCCAGGTTGATCTGGGCCAGCAGATCGGGGTTGCCTTTGCGGATGGCGATCTTGGACTCCAGCGTCACCACCGCGGGCTCAACTATGGCGATGTCGGGCACCTTGTGCAAAAACATCTCGTACTCGCCCACCCAGCGGTCCACAAACACAGCGTCAATCTCCCCGGCCTGCAGCATCTGCAATCCGCGCGCCCAGTTGGGCACCACCACCACGTTCACCTGCGGAAAGTCTTGCAAATAGCCAAACGGAAATCCGCCTTTCTCCACGCCCACGCGCTTGCCCGCCAAGGCAGCCAGGCTGCCCAGCCCCACATCTTGGGAGCGGCGAAAAATATGGAAGTTGGAGACCAGCAGCGGCGCAGAAAAATCGAAGACTTTCAGGCGCTCGGGGTTGGGGTTGATCTGGATCAGCGCATCGGCTTTGCCCTCGCGCAAGTCGGCTTGGGCCTGGGCCCAATCGGTTGCGACGATCTGGATGTCCAGCCCGGCCTTGCGCGCTGCGGCGTAGGTCAGGTCCACCGCAATGCCTTCGGCCAGGCCGTTGCTGTTCCACACCATGGGGGGCAAATGGGCATTGCCCAAAAACAGCAGGGGACGGGTAGCGGGCTCGTCCTGGGCCCAGGCATGGAAGGCGACCAAGCCCGCGCACAGCCAGAGCAGCCCGAAACGGATCAAACGACGCACTTGCCGCACCTCCCCCACATGTAGTGGGTTCCATGGTACCCCTCGCAAGGCCTTGTGGGTAACTATGGATAGCCGTGGCTGATGGCCAGGGCCACTAGTTCGGCATTGCTTTGCACGCCCAGCTTGTTCAAAAGGCGGGCGCGGTAGGTGCTCAGCGTCTTGGTGCTCACGCCAAGGTTCAAAGACAAGTCTTGCAAGCTGGTGCCGGCCAGCAGCCCTTGCAGCACCTGCCGCTCGCGCGGCGACAAGGCGGCAAAGCTCTCATGTACCGGGCTGCCTTTGCCCGGCGCGATGGCGCCCGACGGAAAGCTGCTGCCACCGGCCAGCACCACGTTGATGGCGTGCAGCAACTCGTCGGCACTGGCCTCTTTGCCCACAAAGCCTTGGGCACCGGCCTTTTTTGCAAAGGCGGCGTACTGGGCCGCGGGGTACATGGAGAAGAACAGCACCGGCAGCGTGTAGCCATCGGCACGCAGACGCTCCAGCACGGCAATGCCACGGCGTTGCGGCAGGCCGATGTCCAGAATCAGCAACTCGGCCAGCATGGAGCGCACCAGTTGCTCGGCGGCCACGCCGTCACTGGCCTCGGCCACCACTTCCAGATCGGGGCGCTGGCCCAGGATGTCGCGCAGACCCTGGCGCACCACCAGGTGGTCGTCGGCCACGATGATGCGTTGCTTCACGGTGCGCTCACGTACGGCATGCTGACGCGCACCGTAGTACCGCCCGCGCCCGACTCCAGTTGGAATTCGCCGCCATGCTGGCGCACCCGCTCACGCACGCCCATCAGGCCAAAGCCACCGCTGACCTGCTCGGGCGCAAAGCCGTGGCCGTTGTCTTGCACCTGCAGCGTGAGGCCTTCTGCATTGCCCGAAAGGCTGAGCTGCACCTGCGTGGCAGCGGCGTGCCGCGCCACATTGGTGAGCAGCTCTTGCATCACGCGGAACATGTCGGTAGCCAGCCTGCCATCGGGCTCGGTCTTGGGTGTGACAAAACGGCTGCGCACGGGGATGCCCACGTTGGTGGACCAGTCGCGCGCGTACCAGCGGCAGGCTTCCACCAGGCCCATGTCGTCCAATACCTGGGGGCGCAGGTGGTTGCAGATGTCGCGCGCGGCCAATTGGGTATGGCGGGCGGTGCGCGCCACCTCCTGCAAGGCGTTGGCCAGTGCCGCAGATTCCGGCCCCAGCCGGGCAGCAAGCGACTCCAGCTTCATGCGCATGCCGGTGAGCGCAGCGCCCAACTGGTCGTGCACCTCGCGCGAGACGGCCAGCCGCTCAGCCTCAATCGAGTCCTGGATGTTGAGCGACAAGCGGCGCAACTGGGCCAGGGCCTCGTCGCGGGCGTGCAGGGCCTGGCGCTGGTCGGTGATGTCGGTGTGCACTGCCACCCAGACCTTGCCCATGTCTTCGTGCACAAACTCCGAGATGGTGCTGCGGGTCCAGATTTCGCGGCCATCGGCGCGGATGTTTTTCACCTCACCGCGCCAGTGGCCGTGCAGCCGCAGCTCGGCAATGACGCGATGCGCCACGTCCATGGGGTCCTGGTCTGTGGGTGCGTTGATGATGGAGACGTGTTTGCCGTTGAGTTCGCCAGTGCCGTAGCCCATCATCTGTTCAAAGCGCGGGTTGGCATACGCGAAGTGACCGGTGTCCGCGTGCACGATGGCCACGCCTTCGGCCATATTGGCGATGACCTGCGACTGTAGGCGCATTTGCTGCTCGCGCTCTGCCTTTTCGGTGACGTCTTCTGTCGGAAAAAAATGGGGCATGGTCTGCGCCTTCAATCTTTGGCCAGCCAATGCAACAGGCTCTTGTACAAAACCTGGGGCTCCACCGGCTTGGTGATGAAGTCGTTCATGCCGGCGGCCAGGCAGTGTTCCCGGTCTTCAGAGAACGCGTTGGCGGTCATGGCCAGGATGGGCATGTGCGCGCGCTCCGGCAAACGGCGGATATGGCGGGTGGCCTCCAGGCCGTCCATGCGGGGCATTTGCATGTCCATCAGCACCAGGTCGTAAGGCTGCTCACGCACCATCTCCAGCGCCTGCATGCCATCTTCGGCCACGTGCACTTCCATGCCAGCGTCTTGCAGCAGGATCTGGCCGATCTCGCGGTTGAACGCATCGTCCTCGGCCATCAGTACGCGCTTGCCCCGGTGCATGCGCAGCAGGCGGGCGACCATGTCTTCACCGCTGTCTTCGGGCACGGGGGGCGCAAAGGCCTCGCCTTTCTTGAGGCGGGCCGAGAACCAGAAGCAGCTGCCTGCGCCAGGCACGCTGCTGGCACCTGCTTCGCCGCCCATGGCCTGCGCCAGTTTTTTGGTAATGGCCAGGCCCAGGCCGGTGCCGCCGTATTTGCGCGAAGTGGTGTTGTCGGCCTGCTCGAAATTGGAGAACAGCCTGTCCAGCCGGTTCTGGGGAATGCCGATGCCGCTGTCCTGCACTTCAAAGCGCAACAGCACGGCGTCATCCGCCTCTTCCAGCAAGCGCAAGCGCAGGGTGATGCTTCCCTGCTCGGTGAACTTGATGGCATTGCCGGCGTAGTTGAGCAAGGCCTGCTCCAGACGGGTCTGGTCGCCATACAAATGGGCAGGCACGGGCACGGTGTCCAAGGCAATGGTGAGGCCTTTTTGCCGGACGCGGTCTTGCAGCATCTCCACCACGTTTTGCAAGGTGCGCTCCACCTGCAGGGGGCCTTCCAGCAGGTCCAGCCGACCGGCTTCGATCTTGGACAGGTCCAGGATGTCGTTGATGGTGGCGTTCAGGTGCGTGGCTGCGGCTTCCAGTTTGTCCAGGCGATCGGCCTGTTCGTGCGAGAGGGGCTCTTTGCGGATCAGGCGTGACATGCCCGAGATAGCGCTCAGGGGCGTGCGGATTTCGTGGCTCATATTGGCCAGAAACTGGCTCTTGGCCAGGCTGGCGCCTTCTGCGGCTTGCTTGGCCTGGTCCAGCTCCTGGGTGCGCTCGTTCACCAGCTCTTGCAGGTGGTCGCGGTAGCGCAGCAGTTCCTGCTCGGCCTGTTTGCGCGCGGTGATGTCGCGCAGCACGGTGAGGATGCAGGGCTGGCCCTCAATGCTGATCGTGTTGGACGACACCAACGAATCCACCACGCTGCCGTCCTTGGTCAGAAAAACGGCCTCAAAGTCGGTCACGCGGCCATCACTCTGAATGCGCCGCATGAACTCGGTGCGGTCTGCCAGGTCCCTCCAGATGCCGATTTGCCGCGAGGTCTGGCCTATGACTTCTTCGCGCGGCCAACCAAAGCAGCGCTGAAAGCCTTCGTTGGCGTCCAGGTACATGCCGTCGGACAGGCGGGTCAGCACAATCGGCTCCGGGCTGGTCATGAAGGCGGTGCGGTAGCGCACCTCGCTTTCCTGCAACTGCTGCGTGCGCTCGGCCACGCGCTGTTCCAGAAACGCGTTTTGGTCGTGGATGGTTTTTTCGGCCGCGTACTCGGCCGTCACGTCACGGAACACCAGCACCACGCCCTGGATGTGCCCGGCCGCGTCGTGGATGGGGGCGGCGCTGTCGGCAATGGGGCGCTCGGTGCCGTCGCGCGCAATCAGCACGGTGTGATTGGCCAGGGTGCGCGGCTGCCCGCTGGCCAGCACATCCGTCACCGGTATCACCGCTGGCTGGCGCGTGCGCTCGTGCACGATGCGGAAGACCTCGGCAATGTGCTTGCCGCGCGCCAGCGCAATGGGCCAGCCGGTCAGCGTTTCGGCCACGGTGTTCATGCGGGTGATGCACGCTGCCGTGTCGGTGGCCACCACGGCGTCGCCAATGGACTGCAGGGTGATGGACAGGCTTTCTTCGCTGGCTGCCACCTCTTCTTGCGCCGCTTGCAGCCGCCGCAGCTGGCGCTGCACCAGGAAATAAGTGGCCACCAAAACCAGCAACAGCAAGAGCGCAACCGAGACGCCCATGGCCATCATGCGCACGCGGGCGCTGCCTTGGGTGTAGCGGTCTGCGTACAGCGCCTCACGTTGCTTGGCCTCCATGTCGCCCAAGATGCGGTACACCTGCTCGCGCGTCTCGCGTATGGGCACGGTGCGGGTGTAGTGGTTGGCCGCCTCGCTGCCCTCGGTGCGCACCAGTTCCTCCACGCGCTTGGCAATTTCCATGCGCGTCTTCAAGACCTTTTGGAGTGCGTCCATGCGCTGCTGCTGAACCGCATCACCCGCGGTTAGTTGCGCAAGCTGCTCCAGCGCACGCTTGCGCGCAATGCCCGCTACATCGCGCTCGGTCAAGCGGTCCAGCTCGCCGGTGAACCGGAAGCCTTGGGTGCTGTATTCGATGCTCAGGGTGTTGATGCGAACCTGCGCAATGGCGTCCAGCACCTCATGCGCCTGGCTCACGCGGCGGTCTGCCTCGGCCGAGTCGGCTGCCATCTTCCATGTGGTGGCCACCAGCACAAACGCAGTAACGGCGGCCACCGCAAAGCCCAGCACGACCCGCGATGCGAAGCGCTTGTCGGCTGCGTGGGGATGCGAAATGTCTGGGGCGTTCATGGCAATGTGCGGCGGGCTTGTGCCAGCGTGTTAACGGTCATACGCGCTTGCAAGGTCATCGGTTTATCTCGTCCGATGATGCAGGCAGCGCCACACTACACCTGTCAGATATGCCCTACATAACTAGGCATTATTTCGAGGGTGTTGGCGCCGCAGCACACGGTGCTGCATTCCTACAATTCACCCCATGCTGCCCCACCACTTCACCCCCGTTGCGCTCGACAAGTCCTACCGCCTGATGAACCACGGCCCCACGGTGCTGGTGTCTGCCGCGCTGGGCACAGAAGTCAATGTGATGGCTGCAGCCTGGGCCTGCGTGCTCGACTACGGCCAGAGCACCAAGGTGACGGTAGTCCTAGACAAGTCCACCCGCACGCGCGAGCTGGTGGAGCAAAGCGGTCACTTTGCCCTGCAACTCCCCACAAAATCCATGGCCACGCTCACCCAAGGCGTGGGCAGTGACAGCGCCAAAAACGTGCTCGACAAGCTGGCCAAACACGGCGTTAAAACCTTCACCGCACCGGGCACCAACATCCCCCTGGTGGAAGGCTGCGTAGGCTGGCTGGCCTGCCGCCTGATCCCCGAGCCACACAACCAGCAGACCTACGATTTGTTCATTGGCGAGGTGATCAGCGCCTGGGCCGACGACCGCGTGTTCCGCAACGGGCACTGGCACTTCGACACCGCACCCGATGCGCTACGCACGATCCACCATGTGGCGGGTGGGGAGTTTTTGGTGACGGGGGATGTTGTGCGGGGGTAAGGCCCTACACCCGCTCCAGCAGCACCGCAATGCCTTGCCCTACACCTATGCACATGGTGCACAGCGCGTAGCGACCACCCGTGGCGTGCAGGCGGTTGATGGCGGTGGTGGCCAGGCGGGCGCCGGAGGCGCCTAGCGGGTGGCCGAGGGCAATGGCGCCGCCCCAGGCGTTCACGCGTTCGTCGTCGTCTTGCAAGCCCAGCAAACGCAGCACGGCCAGGCCTTGGGCGGCGAAGGCTTCGTTGAGTTCGATCACATCCATCTGCGCCAAGCTCAGGCCGGTTAAGGCCAGCACTTTTTCGGTGGCGGGCGCAGGGCCTATGCCCATGATGCGCGGGGCCACACCGGCGGTGGCCATGCCGACCACGCGGGCCTTGGGCGTCAAACCGTTCTTGGCGGCAGTGGCCTCGTCGGCCAATAGCAAAGCGCAGGCGCCGTCGTTCACACCGCTGGCGTTGCCTGCGGTCACGGTGCCATCGGGGCGCACCACGCCTTTGAGTTTTGCGAGTGCTTCCAGGCTGGTGGCGCGGGGCTGTTCGTCGGTGTCGAAGATCAGCGGGTCGCCCTTTTTCTGTGCGATGGGCACTCCCACGATTTCGCGCGCCAGGTGCCCGGCTTGTTGTGCGGCCACGGCGCGCAGTTGGCTGGCCAGGGCCATGCGGTCTTGGGCTTCGCGTTCTATCTTGAATTCGGTGGCCACGTTCTCGGCTGTCTCGGGCATGCTGTCCACGCCGTACTGCGCCTTCATGAGTTTGTTGACAAAGCGCCAGCCGATGGTGGTGTCATATACCGCGTTGTTGCGGCTGAAGGCGCTCTCGGCTTTGGGCATGACGAAGGGCGCACGGCTCATGCTTTCCACGCCACCGGCAATCATCAGCGTGGCTTCACCGGCCTTGATGGCACGGGCGGCGGTGCCCACGGCGTCCAGGCCCGAGCCGCACAGGCGGTTGACGGTGCCGCCAGGCACTTGCTGCGGCAGACCTGCCAGCAAGGCGCTCATGCGGGCGACGTTGCGGTTGTCTTCACCGGCCTGGTTGGCGCAACCGTAAATCACATCGGTGATGGCTTCCCAGTCCACGCCCGCGTTGCGCTGCATCAGCGCGCGGATGGGGACAGCCCCCAGGTCGTCGGCACGCACGCTGCTGAGTGCGCCGCCGTAGCGGCCGAAGGGGGTGCGGATGGAGTCGCAAATGTAGGCGTGGGTTGTCATGACGGCTCTTGTGGGGAATTGCGTAAAGGGCTGCAGGGCAGAGGGGCGCTAGCAGCGGCGTGCGGCGGAGTGGTTGGCCCGCGTGGTGCTGTGCCTAGCCCAGTTTGAACAGGCTGGTGGCTTCCAGGTCCAGCACTTCCACGCCTTGGGCGTTGTGCATTTGCCAGCGCCAGCGCAGGATGCCCAGCGTGGGCTGGCTGCGGGCGGTGCGGGTTTCCAGCACGGTGGCACGCACGGTGAGTGCATCGCCGGGGCGCACGGGGTGGGGCCATTTGATGTAGGCCAGGCCGGGCGAGGCGTAGGACTCGGAGCCGTGCAGGGCCTTGTCGGCCATGAGGCGCATGGCGATGCCGCAGGTGTGCCAGCCGCTGGCAATGAGGCCGCCGAAAGGGCCTTTCGCTGCGGCTTCTGGGTCGGTGTGGAACCACTGGGGGTCGTAGGCGGTGGCGAATTGCAGGACTTCTGCTTCGGTGACTTGGTAGGGGCCGGCTTCGATGACTTGGCCTTGGTGGAATTCGGCGAATTTCATTTTTTGTTCTCCGTTTGTTGCGCTACGTTTGTTGCCCGCAAGGGCGGGTATGCGATTCCGTCCGTGTCCCCCGCCCGCAAGCGGGCTCCTCCTTTACCTATCGGAATCGCATACCCGCCCTTGCGGGGAGTTGCGTGGTTGGTGCGGCGGGCAATGGGGGAACTTTTTCAATGTGAGTAAGTTTCTTTCGTCATGCGCTTGTCGTGGGATACGACGCGCGCTGACGCAGCAAGGGGCTGATGCGGTAGCGCTCGCCGCGGTAGTGGTGGTCCAGCGCTTCCAGTACGCTGCACACGGGCTTTGCGCCCCACAGGGCCAGCCAGTCGAAGGGGCCTGCGGGGTAGTTCACGCCGAGTTTCATGGCGTCGTTGGCACCGGCTTCGGAACACACACCTTGGTGCACCGCATCGCTGCCTTCGTTGATGAGCATGGCCACGGTGCGGGCCACTGCCAGGCCGGGTGTGTCGGCCACGCGCTGGGGTGCAAAGCCCAGCAGTTGCAACCACTGCGCGGCCTGTGCGATCCATGCGGCATCGGCGTGGGCGGAAGGGGCCCAGGCCAATGCGGCACCGGCTGCGCCCACGGTGCTGGCCTTGCCTTGAAGGGGTAGGTCAAACACGGCGACGTTGGCGCCGAGTTGGGTGGCACAGCGGCCGTCGGTGAGGCGCAGTTGGCAGCCGTCGACTTCCAGGCCCACCCAGTCGCTGTCGGAGCGGCCCAGCACGGAGGGAACGGTCGGGCCTGCAGGGGCTGCGCGTTGGATGGCCTCTTGCAAGGCTGCCATCAGGTACTGCGCCACCGCGCCGGAGCCATGCACGCACACACGGCCACCTGCGGGCAAGCCGGTCGTTGTGGACGCGAGGGGAGCAGGTGCTTGCGCTGTCGGCGCATCGGCAGCGTAGCTGTAAAAACCGCGGCCCGTCTTGCGACCCAGCAGGCCGCCGTCCACCATCTCGCGCTGCACCAGCGAGGGCACGTAGCGCTTGTCATAAAAGTTGGCTTCAAACACCGATTGCGTCACGGAGAAGTTGGTGTCGTGGCCGATCAAATCCATCAGCTCGCACGGCCCCATGCGAAAGCCTGCGGCGCGCAGGCAGGCGTCCAGCACGGCGGGTGTGGCGGCCTGCTCTTGCAGCAGCGCCAAGGTTTCTGCGTAATACGGGCGGGCAATGCGGTTGACGATAAAGCCCGGTGTGGAGCGCGCGTGTACGGGCACCTTGCCCCACTGTGCGGACAGCTCAAAAATGTCCTGCGCCACCGCTGCATCCGTCTGCAGGCCAGACACCACTTCCACCAGTTTCATCAGCGGCACGGGGTTGAAGAAGTGCATGCCCACCAAGCGTTGCGGACGCTGCAGGCCGTTGGCGATGGCTGTGACCGAGATGCTGGAGGTGTTGGTGGCCAGGATGCAATCGGCATCCACGATGCCTTCGAGCTGCTGGAAGAGGGCGCGCTTGGCGTCCAGTTTTTCCACAATGGCTTCCACCACCAGCACAGCGCTGGCGGCCTCTTGCAGCGTGGCAATGGCGCGGATGCGTGACAGCGTTTGGGCTACGGCATCGACAGTGAGTTTGCCTTTGGCAACTAAAGCGTTCAGGCTGGAAGCCAGCTTGGCTGTGGCCTCTGCGGCAGCGCCTTCGCGCGTGTCAAACAGCATCACGCTGTGTCCGGCTTGGGCGGCCACTTGCGCAATGCCTGCGCCCATGATGCCCGCGCCGACGACGAGCACCGGTTTGTTCGTTAGTTCCATGCCCATGTGTTAACTCCGTGCAGTGGTGTGTGCTTGCTCGAATCGGTTATGCGCCGCTCATTCCGGAATCCAGTTCGCGGGGCGCTTGGCCAGGAAAGCGGCAAAGCCTTCGCGGGCCTCGTCGGTGCCGCGCACGCGGCTGATGGTTTGCGCCGTGAGTTCGCGCACCTCGGGGGTGATGGGGCCGACCTCCAGTTGCGCAAACAGCGTCTTGATTTCGCGCTGCGCGTTGGGGCTGCCGGCCAGCAGCTCTTTGACGGTGGCATCCACCGCCGCGTCCAGCGCATCGAGCGCTGCCACCTGCTGCACCAGGCCCATGGCCAGGGCTTCTGCTGCGCCAATGCGCGTGGTGGTGAGCGCCAAGCGTTGGGCGTGGCGCTTGCCCACGGCGTTGGTCACATAGGGGCCGATGACGGCGGGCAGGATGCCGAACTTGGCCTCGCTCACCGCAAAGCTGGCGTTGTCGCCGGCAATGGCAATGTCACACGCACAGGCCAAGCCCACACCGCCGCCCAGCGCCGCACCTTGCACCCGCGCCACCACGGGCTTGGGCGCGCTGGCGATGCGGTGCAGCATGCCGGCAAAGCGGCGTGCGTCTTGCAGGTTCCACTCCACACTGGCTTGGGCTGCGCGTTGCATCCACTGCAAATCGGCACCGGCGCTGAAGTGTTTGCCCTCGCCTGCGAGCACGATCACGCGCACGGTTGCGTCATCGCAAACGGCGGCAAAGGCGGCGTCCAGTTCGCCAATCATCTGCTCATCAAACGCGTTGAACACGGCCGGGCGGGCCATTGTGATTTGGGCCACGCCGGGGGCGCGTTGGCTAACCGAGAGGGTGGAGTAAAGGGATGCGGTCATGGGTGCGGTATCCATCAAAGATGCAGGCGCTGCACCCGTGGAATGCAGCGCCATGCAGCGGGGTTACGGCCCTTGCAGCAACACAGCTGCGTGGGGTCTCAATACGTCTCTAAGTGCAGGCGGCCTTCGCGCTTGAGCGACGCGCCCACGATGTCCCAGTTCAGGCCAGCGGCTTTGGCAATGTCGTGCAGGGCTAGCACCACGCCTTCTTCCATGCTCTTCAAGCCGCACACGTAGAAGAAGGTGTTGCTGTCGGCCAGCAAGGGGGCCAGGTCGGCAGCGCGCTCGCGCATGGCGTCTTGCACATAACGCTTGGACTTGCCCGCTTCGCGTGAGAACGCGAACTCGATGTCGATGAAGTCCTTGGGCAGTTTGTTGAGCGGGCCGAAGTAGGGCAGCTCGGTGGGTGTGCGTGCGCCAAAGAACAGCATGAGCTTGCCGCCTTCAAACTTGCCGCTCTGGCGCAAGCGTCGGCGCCACTCGGTCATGGCGCGCATGGGGGCGCTGCCGGTGCCGGTGCAGATCATCACGATGTTGCTCTTGGGGTGGTTGGGCATCAGGAAGCTGGTGCCAAACGGGCCGATCACCTGCACCGTGTCGCCAATCTGCAGGTCGCACATGTAGTTGGAGCCCACGCCGAGCACGGGTTTGCCGCTGTGGTCTTCGAGCACGCGCTTGATGGTGAGCGACAGGTTGTTGTAGCCGGGCCGCTCGCCATTGCGCGGGCTGGCAATGGAGTACTGGCGCGCATGGTGGGCGCGGCCGTTCTCGTCCACGCCGGGCGGCACGATGCCGATGCTCTGGCCTTCCAAAACGGGGAAGGGCATGCTGCCGAAGTCAAGCACCACATGGTGCGTGTCGTAGTCGCCCCCTGCCGTTGCACCCACTTCGGTGACGCGCACATTGCCCACCACTTTGGCGGCAATGGTTTTCTCGGCAGCCTTGGGGCCGTACAGGTTGGTATACGCATGCGCCGCAGACCAGGGCGGCAGCGTGGCGCCGAAGGCGGCGGAGTTAAAGGCTTGCTGGCCTGCGGGGTCTTGCGTGGCGGCGGCGGGTGCTGCGACTTCTTCGTCAGCAGCCGGTGCGGCGGCACCTTGTTCCGCCAACTGTTCGGCACTGAGTTCGGCGGGCAGTTCGTCCCAGCCGAGTTGCGCTTCGATGCTGTAAGCCGTGGCCTTGGGCACCATGCGCCAGTTATCGATGGAACCGGTAGGGCAGGGAGAGATGCAGTCCATGCAGAGGTTGCACACATCGGCCTTGACCACGTAGTTGCGGCTGTCGTGGGTGATGGCACCCACGGGGCAGATGGCTTCGCAGGTGTTGCAGCGGATGCAGATTTCGGGGTCTATCAGGTGTTGTTTGATGACGGTCTCTGTCATTTTTGTCTCTCTCTTTTTTGGTGCGGTTCTGCTTATTGTGAGGTGGTTTTGACTCCCCCATCCCCCCCGCCCCTTACCCCCCGTGGGGGTAAGGGGAGCCTGGGAGCGGACAGCCGATTTTGTTTCTTCGCTTCGGCTACGCCTTCAATGAAGTGGAGGCCGTGGGGCTTGTACAAGCAGTGACGTGCTCGTATGCCTCCCCTGTTGCGCTCAGTTGCTGCAAGCAAAACTCCCCTCCATCGCACAACACAACCCCAACCACCCAGCATCACTTCATTGAAGGCGCAGCCGAAACGACACCACCAAATCGGCTGTCCGATTTAGGCTCCCCTTACCCCGACGGGGGGTAAGGGGCGGGGGGATGGGGGAGTTAAAAAGCGAGGTCTCAGTTAAACCGAACGTACTCAAAGTCAACAGGCTGGCGATTGATGCCCATAACAGGCGGCGCAATCCAGTTAGCAAACTTACCGGGCTCCACAACCCGACCCATCAAGCTAGCAACAAACGCCCGGTCCGCACCAGAAGGCAGCCAGTTGTCCACATTCGCCTTCCATTCGGCTTCACTCACCACACGGCCATCCGGCGACACCTTGGCGCCAGAGAGCGAACCGATGTTGCGGTGAAACGCCTTGTGCGGCGTCTTCAGGCGGAAGGGGATACCGGCCTTTTCAATCACCTTGTTCCAACGCTCCACACCACCAATGCTGTCTTTGATGTAGTCGTCGCGCAGCACTTCGTTCAGTGCATTGAGCATGGGCACTTCGCGTTCCACCAACTGGCCATTAGAGACCGACAGCACCTTGTAGGTCTGGCCTTTGAGTTGGTGGTCGTCCACGCGCTTGCCTTCTTCAAAGCGGCCTTTGAGGCCGGTGTTGTAGAAGGTGGCGGCGTTGCTGGATTCGTCGGCACCAAACAGGTCGATGGTCACGCTGAAGTGGAAGTTCAGGTAACGCTGCAGAGTGGGCAAATCAATCACACCGGCGGCGCGCAGCTTGGTCACGTCATCGGTCTTGAGTTCGTTCATGGCCGCGCAGGTTCGGCTGATCACGCGGCTGATGCCACTTTCCCCCACAAACATGTGGTGCGCTTCTTCGGTCAGCATGAACTTGGTGGTGCGGGCCAGCGGGTCGAAGGACGATTCGGCCAAAGCGCACAGCTGGAACTTGCCGTCGCGGTCGGTGAAGTAGGTGAACATGAAGAAGCTGAGCCAATCGGGCGTTTCTTCATTGAAGGCTTGCAGGATGCGGGGGTTGTCTTCCTGGCCGCTGCGGCGCTCCAGCAGCGCTTCGCCTTCCTCGCGGCCATCGCGGCCGAAGTACTTGTGCAGCAGGTAGACCATGGCCCAGAGGTGGCGGCCTTCTTCCACGTTCACTTGGAACAGGTTGCGCAGGTCGTACTGGCTGGGGCAGGTCAGGCCCAAGTGGCGCTGTTGCTCCACGGACGCGGGTTCGGTGTCGCCTTGCGTGACGATGATGCGGCGCAGGTTGGCGCGGTATTCGCCAGGCACGTCTTGCCAGGCGGCTTCGCCCTTGTGGTCACCGAAGTGGATCTTGCGGTCTTGCTCGGCGGGATTCAGGAAGATGCCCCAACGGTAATCGGGCATCTTCACATGGCCAAACTGCGCCCAACCTTGTGGGTCCACGCTGACGGCGGTGCGCAGGTACACATCAAAATTCTGGCTGTGGTCCGGCCCCATGTCGCCCCACCATTGCAGGTAGTTGGGCTGCCACTGCTCCAACGCGCGCTGCAGCGTGCGGTCTTCGGACAGGTTGACGTTGTTGGGGATCTTGTCGCTGTAGTTGATGGTGCTCATGCTTGTCTCCTAAAAAGTACTTGCCGAAAGAAATGACTTACTCAAAGATGCCGCGGAACCGGCTTTGCCGGGCCGCTGGCATCGCCCCCTTGAGGGGGGAACGGGCGACACGCAGTGCGCCCGGAAGGGGGTGTTTCTTGTTCACACGCGATTCCAGTCGAAAACTGCCTTGTCACCCTTGCCGTAGACCTTCAGGGCTCCCTTTTCGCCTACTGCATTCGGCCGCTGGAAGATCCAGTTTTGCCACGCAGTCAGGCGGCCAAAGATGCGGGTGAACATGTTCTCGGGGCCGTTGAAGCGCAGGTTGGCTTCCAGGCCGGTGAGCGAGTCGGGGGACATGGACACGCGCTCTTCGATGGCGATGCGCACCTCGTCGGTCCAGTCGATGTCGTCGGGGTTGCTGGTGACCAGGCCAATCGCCATGGCGGCATCCGCATCCAGCGCCTTACCGGCCTGGGCGCGCACGGCGTCCAGCGCGGGTTGCTCGTTGTAGAAGCGGCGCTGCAAGCGGCTTTGCTCGGTGACCATGGGGTACAGGCCGAAGTTGGTATCGCCCACGGTGATTTTGGGCGTGGCGGCTTCGTCGTCGGGCAGTATCAGCATGTAGCTGCGGTCGCAGGCCAGGGCCAGCTCCAGGAAGGTGCCGGCAAAGCAGGAGCCGGATTCGATCAGCGCAAACAGGCTGCGCGAGGACACGTCCAGGCGGCTGAAGGTGCGACGCAAGAGGCCAATGGTTTCACGCACCAGCCAGTGGTTTTGGTTGGCCACCAAGGTCGCGTCCATGGCCAGCACGGCAGCAGCGTCGCCCTGGGTCTTGATGAGCCAGATGCCGATGTCCAGTTCGTTCGTGCGCATTTGCAGAATGGCGTCTTCCAGTTCGCGGGCCATGGCCAAGGGGAACCAGTTTTCGCCAGCGGCTTCAATGCCTGCAACGTCCGACGGCTGTGCGCCGGTGGGGGCTTTGACGGTGAAGGTGGCCGTGCGCTTGGCGCGGTCAATCTCTACCGTGACGTGTTGGTAGCGCAGGGCATCGGCTTCCACCGTGCGCTGCAGGGGGGTGAACTTCACGCCCTTGGCATCTGCGGGGCGGTCGCTTTGTGCGGCCAGAGCCAGGGCGCGCTCTTGAACCTTGGCGGCGAACTGGGCGGGCTTGGCAATCTCGTCCACCAAGCGCCAGTCTTTGGCCTTCTGGCCGCGCACGCCTTCCACGCTGGTGCAGAAGATGTCGGCCAGGTCGTGGCGCACATGGCGTTTGTCGGTCACGCGGGTCAGGCCGCCGGTGCCGGGCAGCACGCCCAAGAGCGGCACTTCGGGCAGGCTCACGGCGCTGCTGCGGTCGTCCACCAAAAAGATTTCATCGCAGGCCAGGGCCAGCTCGTAGCCACCACCGGCGCAAGCACCGTTCACGGCGGCCAGGAATTTCAGGCCGCTGTGCTTCGAGGAGTCTTCCAGGCCGTTGCGGGTCTCGTTGGTGAACTTGCAGAAGTTCACCTTCCAGGCGTGGCTGGAAACGCCCAGCATGAAGATGTTGGCGCCGGAGCAAAACACCTTGTCCTTGGCGCTGGTGACCACCACGGTGCGCACCTCGGGGTGCTCAAAGCGGATGCGCTGGATGGCGTCGTTGAGCTCAATGTCCACGCCCAGGTCGTAGCTGTTGAGCTTGAGCTTGTAGCCCGGACGCAAGCCGGCCGACTCGTCAATGTCGATGGCCAGGTTGGCCACAGCGCCGTTGAAGCTGAGCTTGAGGTGGCGGTACTGGCTGGGGTCGGTCTGGTATTCGACGCGGGGCGGGGTGGCAGTGGTCATGGTCTTGTCTCCGGGATAGATGATTTGGAATGCAGGTGGGCGTTTGACTGATAGGAATAATATTGCATGTTGTTAAACGCGGTCAAGCACTTTGTTGCATCTTTTCAAAAAATTTTCAGACCGAGAGCTGCAACAAGCTGCGCACCTGGGTGCGCAGCAACTGGAAGGTAGCGTCCAGCGGCTGGGCGCTGGTGTCCAGCCGGAGCTGGGCTTTGGAATAGAAAGCGGCACGCCCGGCCAGAATGCTTTTGAGGTCTTCCATGGCCTCTTTGCTGCTGGCCATGGGCCGCATATCGCCTTGTTCCAGCACCCGTTTCATATGGTCTTCGGGGTCGGCCTGCAGCCAAACGGTGGTGCAGTGGCTCAGCAACTGGTTGAAAGTGGCGGGGTCCGACACCAGGCCGCCGGGGGTGGCAATGACGGCTTCGGGGTAGATCTGAATGGCTTCTTCCAGCGCGCGGCGCTCGTAGCGGCGGTAGGCATTCATGCCGTACAGGGCCTGGATTTCGTTGACGCTGCAGCCGGCAAACTTCTCAATTTCACGGCTCAGCTCCACAAAGGGGTAGCCCAAATCGTCGGCCAGCATCTGGCCAAGTGAGGACTTGCCTGCGCCGCGAAGCCCTACCAGCGCCACTCTGGCGTTGGCCACGGGGGTACCGCCACCCGTGCCCAGGGCCTCGCCAATGGCAATGCGGGCCTTGCGCAGCTTGGCTTCATCGGCGTGTTCCAGCAGCTCGCGGATCAAGAGCCACTCGGGGTTGGAGGTGGTCACATCGCCCAGCAACTCCATGAGCGAGCACTGCAGCGCACCGGCCACTTGCAGCAATACCAATATAGAAGCGTTGCCCTCGCCGTACTCAAGATTGGCAAGGTGCCGCTCCGACACATCGGCCGCCAGCGCCACGGCCTTGCGCGTCATACCCCGGCGCGCGCGCAGGGAGCGCACGCGCTCGCCCAGGCTGGCCAGGAACGGGTTTTTCTCCGGCAAGGGCGGGGCGGCGGGGGCAGGTGCCGGGGCTTCGTCTAGGTCTGTACTCATGGCTGAACTCGGTGTTAACCCGCATGCATGCAATATAATGCTTGACACTCCAAAGCACGGGTCGTATCTTTCGTGCCTGCACAATAATTCATGTGCTCCGAATTGGCAAGCCCGAAACGCAAACTGGAGTGAAGTGTGACCCCCGAAGAATTCCGCGCCCTCATCGCCCCCCTGACCCAAGCCATTGCCGGCAAACCGCTGGATGCCGCGCTGGACGACTGGCTCAACACCCACCACGGCGTGGAGAGCCCCACCTACCAAAACCTCAAGGCCGCGTGCATCACTGGCGTGGCCGAGGGCTGGCTGTGCAAGTACGAAGGCGGTGGCCTGCGCTACGGCCGCATCTTCAAGCCTTCTGATGACCTGCACGGTTTCTCGGTGGATGTGGTGGACATGACCGATGTGGCAGGCCCGCACCACACCCACCCCGAGGGCGAGATCGACCTGATCATGCCCCTCACCGAAGGCGCCTTGTTTGACGGCCGCCCCGCCGGCTGGATGGTGACGCCCGCAGGCAGCGCCCACAGCCCCACCGTGACCCAAGGCCGCGCACTGGTGCTGTACCTGTTGCCCAACGGCGCGATCACGTTCAACAAGTGACGCACGCCATGACCCAACTTCTCCCCAACTACCTGGGCGGCCAATGGCACAGCGGCACCGGTGCAGGCACGGCGCTGCACGACCCAGTCACCGGCGCTGAGTTGGTGCGCGTGGACGCCACAGGTCTGGACCTGACCGCAGGCTTTGCCTTTGCCCGTGAGCAAGGCGGCGCTGCATTACGCGCGCTGACCTATCGTCAGCGCGGCGTGTTGCTGGGCGCAGCCCTCAAGGTGCTGCAAGCCAACCGCGATGCGTATTACGACATCGCCACCGCCAACAGCGGCACCGTGAAGAACGACTCCGCCGTGGACATTGACGGCGGTCTGTTCACCCTGGGCGTGTACGCCAAGATGGGCGACACGCTGGGTGACCGCCACTTCATGGTGGACGGCGATGCCGCACGGCTGGGCAAAGACCCGCTGTTCCAGAGCCAGCACATCCTTACGCCCACACGCGGCGTGGCACTGTTTATCAACGCCTTCAACTTCCCGTCGTGGGGCTTGTGGGAAAAGGCTGCGCCCGCGCTGCTGAGCGGCGTGCCGGTGATCATCAAGCCCGCCACGGCCACCGCCTGGCTGACCCAGCGCATGGTCAAGGATGTGGTGGACGCGGGCATCCTGCCTGCGGGTGCTTTGTCGGTCATTTGCGGCAGCTCTGCTGGGCTGATGGACCAGCTCCAGCCCTTTGATGTGGTGTCCTTCACCGGTTCTGCCGACACGGCGGCGGTGATCCGCTCGCACCCGGCTGTCACGCAGCGCTCGGTGCGCGTGAACATCGAGGCCGACAGCGTCAACTCCGCCCTGCTCTTGCCCGGCGAAGCCGCAGGCAGCGAGGCCTTTGACCTGCTGGCCAAGGAAGTGGCGCGCGAGATGACGGTCAAGTCCGGCCAGAAGTGCACCGCCATCCGCCGCGTGCTGGTACCCGAGGGCCTGTACGCCGCCGCGGCAGAAGCCATCAGCGCGCGCCTGAAGAAAACCACCGTGGGCAACCCGCGCAACGAGTCCGTACGCATGGGGGCTTTGGTAAACCGCACGCAACTCAAGGCCGTGCGCGAAGGCCTGGAGTATTTGAAGGCCCAAGCCGAAGTGCTGCACGACGGTGCGAGCCACGCGCTCATCGACGCGGACGCAACTTCTTGCTGCGTAGGCCCCACGCTCTTGGGCACACGCGACGCCGCGGGCAGCGATGCCAGCGACCGCGTGCATGACACCGAAGTGTTTGGCCCCGTGGCCACGCTCATTCCCTACCGTGACCTGGCCCACGCACTGCAACTGATTCGTCGGGGCCAGGGCTCACTGGTCTGCTCGGTCTATGGCAGCGATGCTGCTGCGCTGGCCCACGCTGCCGCCGAGCTGGCCGACAGCCATGGCCGCGTGCACACCATTTCGCCCGATGTGGCGGCGCTGCACACCGGCCACGGCAACGTGATGCCGCAGTCGCTGCACGGCGGCCCGGGGCGTGCCGGTGGCGGCGAAGAGTTGGGTGGCATGCGTGCGCTCAACTTCTACCACCGCCGCGCGGCCATCCAAGCCAGCACGGCGGTGCTGGCGCAACTGGTAGCGAGCACCAACGACGCGGCCGCAAACGCTGTGGCCAAGGCTCCTCAGCCCGCCACCGTTTGAGCCCTCAGCGCACCGTCTTACAAAAATACAGGAGACAAACATGACCGACGCCACCACTACAGACGCCCTGCCCGCGCTGCCCGACACCTTCAACTTTGCGCAGCACCTGCTGAGCGTGAATGCCGCGCGTGCTGACAAGGCCGCCTTCATCGACGACCACGGCAGCCTCAGCTACGGCCAGTTGCAAGAGCGTGTGCAACGCGTGGCCGCAGGCCTGCGCGGCCTGGGCCTGCGCCGCGAAGAGCGTGTGTTGCTGCTCATGCACGACTGCACCGACTGGCCGGTGAGCTTCTTGGGTGCCATGTATGCAGGTCTGGTGCCGGTGGCCGTGAACACCCTGCTTACCGCCGACGACTACGCCTACATGCTGGAGCATTCGCGTGCGCAAGCCGTGCTGGTGTCGGGTGCGCTGCTGCCTGCGCTCACCGCAGCCATGGTCAAGTCGGACCACGAGGTAAACAAGGTGATCGTCTCCAAACCCGTAGCGCCCTTGCACCCGGCCGAGGTGGAGTTCGAAGCCTTTGTGCAGGCCCACCAGCCCCTGCACAAGCCTGCCGCCACCAGCGGTGACGACCCCGGCTTTTGGCTGTATTCCTCCGGCTCCACTGGCCGCCCCAAGGGCACGGTGCATTCGCATGCCAACCCCTACTGGACCTGCGAGCTGTATGGCAAGGGCGTGCTGAAGCTGCGCGAAGACGACGTGTGCTTTTCTGCGGCCAAGCTGTTCTTTGCCTACGGCCTGGGCAATGCACTGACCTTCCCCATGAGCGTGGGTGCCACGACGATTTTGATGGGCGAGCGCCCCACGCCGGATGCGACGTTCAAGCGCTGGACCGGTGGCATTGGCGACGTGAAGCCCACCGTGTTTTACGGCGCCCCCACCGGCTTTGCCGGCATGCTGGCCAACCCCAATCTCCCGGCGCGTGGCGATGTGACCTTGCGCCTGGTGTCTTCCGCCGGTGAGGCCTTGCCCGCCGAGCTGGGGCAAAAGTTCCAAGCTCACTTTGGCGTGGACATTGTGGATGGCATCGGCTCCACCGAGATGCTGCACATCTTTTTGAGCAACACGCCCGAGCGCGTGCGCTACGGCACCACCGGCTGGCCGGTGCCGGGCTACCAGGTGGAGCTGCGCGGCGACGATGGCAAGCCCGTGCCCGATGGCGAGCCGGGCGACCTGTATATCCACGGCCCCTCGGCGGCCATGATGTACTGGGGCAACCGTGCCAAAACGCGGGAGACCTTCCAGGGCGGCTGGACCAAGAGCGGCGACAAATACGTGCGCAACGACGACGGCAGCTACACCTACGGCGGCCGCAGTGACGACATGCTGAAAGTCAGCGGCATCTATGTCTCGCCCTTTGAAGTGGAAGCCACGCTGGTGCAACACAGCGCCGTGCTGGAGGCGGCCGTCATCGGTGTGCCCGACGGCGAAGGCCTCACCAAAACCAAAGCCTTTGTGGTGCTCAAAGACGGCGCCTCCGCGACCGCCGACGAGCTCAAGGCCTTTGTGAAAGACAAGCTGGCGCCCTATAAATACCCGCGCCAGATCGAGTTCGTGCGCGACCTGCCCAAGACGGCCACCGGCAAGATCCAGCGCTTCAAGCTGCGCGACCAGGAGACTTCGGGCACATGAGCCAGGCCGTGCTCAGCCCCGCCCACGCAGCCGTGCCGCGCACTACTGGTGTTGCGATGGCATCCATCTCCAGCCCCATCGAATGGGTGGAGGTGGACTGGGCTGGGCGCGCGGTGCGCATCGAGCACCAATGGCTGCGCCGTGAAGACACGGCCGCGCCGCTGATGGTGTTTCTGCACGAAGGCCTGGGCTCGGTCAGCATGTGGCGCGACTTTCCCGCCGCGCTGTGTGAGGCACTGGGTTGCCGTGGGCTGGTGTATTCACGCCCTGGCTACGGCCAGTCCACGCCGCGTGGCGCAGACGAACACTGGACACCAGACTTCATGCACCGGCAAGCGCGCGAGGTCTTGCCTGCGCTCCTAACCGCGCTGGGCATTGATGCCGCCCACGACAAGCTCTGGCTGTTCGGCCACAGCGACGGCGGCTCCATTGCCTTGCTGTACGCCGCGATGTTCCCCACACAGCCTAGCGGCGTGATTGCCATGGCGCCGCACATCCTGGTGGAAGACGTGTCGGTATCCAGCATTGCGCAGACGCGCGATGTGTATCTGCAAACGGATTTGCGCGACAAACTGGCCCGCCACCATGCCGACCCCGACTCGGCCTTCTGGGGCTGGAACGACATCTGGCTGCATCCGGACTTTCGCCAATGGCGCATTGACGCCGAACTGGCGACCATTGCTTGTCCGCTGTTGGCTGTACAAGGGGTAAACGATGAGTACGGCACGCTGCAACAGGTGCATGGAATCGCCCGCGTGGCACCACAATGCCAAGTCGTGGAGCTGGCCGACTGCGGCCACTCACCGCACCGCGATCAAAGAGAACCGCTCATAGAAGCGGTCCGGAATTTTTTTCAACAACAACGCTAGGAGACAAACACATGAAAGCCACCCTTTTCCGCACCACCTTGGTTGCCGCCGCAGCCGCCGTGCTGTCCACCGCCGCCTTCGCACAGGCCGGGGCCAAGCTCAAGGTCGGCCTGATGCTGCCCTACACCGGCACCTTTGCCGCGCTGGGTAATGCCATTGAAAACGGCTTCAAGCTGTATGTGACCGAACAAGGCGGCAAGATTGCCGGGCGCGAAATTGAATTTGTGAAGGTGGACGACGAGTCCGATCCGTCCAAGGCCACTGACAACGTCAACAAGCTGGTCAAGCGCGACAACGTGGACGTGCTGATCGGCACCGTGCACTCCGGCGTGGCCATGGCCATGGCCAAGGTGGCCAAGGAAAGCGGCACCATCCTGATCGTGCCCAATGCCGGTGCCGACGCAGTGACCGGCCCCATGTGCGCACCCAACATCTTCCGCAGCTCGTTTAGCAACTGGCAACCCGGCTACGCCATGGGCGAAGTGATGGCCAAGAAGGGCATCAAAAAGGTAGCCACCATCACCTGGAAATACGCTGCGGGTGACGAGTCGGTGAAGGGCTTCAAAGAAGCGTTTGAGAAGGGTGGCGGCACCGTGGTGAAAGAGCTGAACCTGCCCTTCCCCAACGTGGAGTTCCAGGCGCTGCTGACCGATATTGCAGCCACCAAGCCCGACGCCGTGTTCACCTTCTTTGCCGGTGGTGGCGCAGTGAAGTTTGTGAAGGACTACGCCGCAGCCGGCCTGAAGAAAACCATTCCGCTGTACGGCTCGGGCTTCCTGACCGATGGCACCTTGGAAGCCCAAGGCGCGGATGCGGACGGCCTGTTCACCGCGCTGCACTATGCCGACAGCATGGAAGTGGCCAAGGACAAAACCTTCCGCCTGGCCTACGCCAAGACCTACAAGCTGCAGCCCGATGTGTACGCCGTGCAAGGCTATGACGCCGCACAAATCCTGGGCATTGGCCTAAAGGCTGTGAACGGTGACGTGAGCAAGAAAGCCGAATTCGCCGCCGCCGTAGAAAAGGCCAAGATCGACAGCCCCCGCGGCGCGTTCTCCTTGTCTAAAGCGCACAACCCGGTGCAAGACATCTACCTGCGCCAAGTGGTGGGCAAGGAAAACAAGTACGTAGGCGTGGCCTCCAAAGCACTGGCTGACCCCGCACGCGGCTGCAAGATGTGAACGCAACTGCAAAGGCTGCAGGTGCAATGGCCGTAAGGCCGAGCAGCGCAAGCGGTTTCGGAAAAAGGGCGCTTGCATGTCTGAGCGAAGCGAGTTTGCAAGCGACCCCGAAACCGCTGAGCAGCGCAGGGCACCCCGCAGGGGCTGGGCACCAGGCTCGCCTTTCTTTGGGTACTTTCTTTGGCGAAGCAAAGAAAGTACCTCGCCCGCCGGGGCGAGACCCGGCACCTCACAACCGCCAAGGCTTAACGAACCAACAAGCAAAAGATGGACCTCGCAACCTTCCTCATCCAGTGCCTGAACGCACTCCAGTACGGCCTGCTGCTGTTTCTGGTGGCCTCGGGCCTGACGCTGATCTTCGGGATCATGGGCGTCATCAACCTGGCGCATGGCAGCTTCTACATGATGGGGGCGTACATGGCCTATGCGCTGGCGCCCATCGTGGGCAGCACCTTTGGCGGCGGCTTTTTCTCGGTGCTGCTGGTGGGCGTGGTGCTGGCCGTGGTCATGGGCTATGTGCTGGAGTGGGCGTTCTTCAGCTTCTTGTACGAGCGTGAACACCTGCAGCAGGTGCTGATGACCTATGGCCTGATTCTGGTGTTTGAAGAGTTGCGCAGCCTCTTGGTGGGCGACGATGTGCACGGCGTGGAGGTGCCCGCTTTTCTCTCAGGCACCTTGCCCTTGGGCGAGATGATGACCTACCCGGTCTATCGCCTCTTCATCTCGGGCGTGTGTCTGCTGCTGGCGCTGGGCATGTATGTGGTGTTCACCCGTACCCGGCTGGGCATGATGATCCGCGCGGGCAGCGCCAATCGCGAGATGGTGCAGTCACTGGGCGTAGACATCAAGTTTTTGTACCGCGTGGTGTTTGCGGCGGGCATGGCCATTGCCGTGTTGGCGGGCATGGTGGCCGCGCCCGTGTCCTCGGTGTACCCGGGCATGGGTGACACGGTGCTCATCATCTGCTTTGTGGTGGTGGTGATTGGCGGCATAGGCTCCATTCGCGGGGCACTGCTGGCGGCGCTGTTGATTGGCGTGGTGGACACCTTTGGCAAGGTGCTGCTGCCGCAGGCGGCGGGTGTGCTGGTGTATGTGCTGATGGCGCTGATCCTGCTCTGGAAACCAGACGGACTCTTTAAGGCCGCATGACCATGAACACACGTTTTATCTTCGTCGCAGCCTGTTTCGGGCTGCTGGCTGTGTTCCCGCTGGTGGCGGGCAACTACGGCATCGACTTTGTCACCAAGATCATGGTGTACGCCATCTTCGCGCTCAGCCTGGAATTGCTGGTGGGCGCCACCGGGCTGGTGTGTTTTGGGCAGGCGGCGTTCTTTGGCATAGGCGCCTATGCCACGGTGCTGCTGTCACCGCAAAGCGATGCGTCGTCGATTGCCTGGCTGCTGCCCGCTTGTGTGGTCGCCGCTGCTGCGTATGCGCTGGTGGTGGGATCGCTCTCGCTACGCACCAAGGGCGTGTACTTCATCATGGTCACGCTGGCCTTTGCGCAGATGGCCTATTACGTGGTGCACGACACGCCCCTGGGCGGCGGCACCGATGGCATTTATTTGATGATGAAGCCGGTGCTGGGCAGCGTGCTGGACCTGGATAAAGCGCTCACGCTGTATGGCTTTACGCTGGTCTGTCTGCTGGCCGTGTTTGGCGGGCTGGCCGTGCTCAACCGCTCGCGCTTTGGCCGCGCGCTGGCGGGCATTCGGGTGAACGAGCAGCGCATGCGCGCCACCGGTTTTTCCACCTACCCCTACAAGCTGGCAGCCTTTACCGTGTCGGGCGGCATTGCCGGGCTGGCGGGCTTTTTGTTCGCGGTGAAAGACGGTTTTGTGAACCCCGAGATGATGAGCTGGCACCTCTCGGGTGCGGTGCTGATCATGATCATTCTGGGTGGCATTGGGCACTTGCGCGGCGCGCTCATTGGTGCGTTTGCGTTTGCGCTGTTGCAGGAGCTGTTCAAGTCCGAGGCCATCTTTGGTGCCTTTGCCAAACACTGGCATTTGGGCCTGGGCCTGGCCATCATCGCCAGCGTAGTGTTCTTGCCGCGCGGCCTGGTGGGCCTGCCCGAGCAGGTGCGCGCACGGCTGCTGGGCGGCAAAAACCGGGGGGCTGCGCAATGACTACCGCTACACAACAAACCACGCCCCCTGCAGCCCACACCACCGCGCGCGATGTACTGCTGCGCGGCGTCAACATCACCCGCCGCTGGGGCGGCTTGGTGGCGCTCAACCAGGTGAATGTGGAATTGCAGCGCGGCGAAGTGCATGCCGTCATCGGCACCAACGGCGCGGGCAAGTCCACGCTGATCAACATCCTCTCGGGTGAGTTCCCGCCGTCCGAGGGCACGGTGGAACTGCTGGGCCAGGACGTAACCGCATGGCAGCAACCCAAGCGCGCCCGCGCGGGCCTGGGCCGCAGCTACCAGCGCAACACGATTTACCCCACCTTCAGCGTGCTGGAAAACTGCCGCCTGGCCGCGCAGGCCACGCACCAGAAGCCCTGGGCCTGGTGGCAAAGCGCGCAGGCCTGCAAGGTGAGCACCGCCATTGCTGCCGATGTGGTGGCGCGCAGCGGCCTCACCGACTTGCAGAACTTGCACGCCGGCCTGCTCTCGCACGGGCAAAAACGCCAACTGGAAATTGCCATGTGCCTGGCCACCCAGCCCCAGGTGCTGCTGCTGGACGAACCCCTGGCCGGCATGGGTGCCGAAGAAACCGAACGCATGCTCACCATGTTGAACGAACTGAAAAGCGAACACGCCATCCTGCTGGTGGAGCACGACATGGACGCGGTATTCCGCATTGCCGACCGGGTGACGGTGATGGTCAACGGCAGCGTGATCGCCACCGATGCGCCCGACGCCATCAAGACCAACCGCCAAGTGCAAATTGCCTACCTGGGGGAGCACTGATATGACGACCGCTACCCTCCACAACCCGGCATCCAACACCACGGGTACCAGCCGCAGCGAGCCGATCCTGCAAGCCCAAGGCCTGCACGCCTGGTACGGCTCCAGCCATGTGCTGCATGGCGTGGACATCCGCATAGGCCGAGGCGAAACCATGGGCCTCCTGGGCCGCAACGGCATGGGCAAAAGCACCTTGATCCGCACGCTGCTGGGCCATGTGGCGCAGCGTGACGGGCACATCAATCTGTTCGGGCAAGACGTGTCCAAGGCCAAGCCTTTTGAAGTGGCACGCCTGGGCGTGGCCTATGTGCCCGAAGGCCGCGGCGTGTTCCCGAATTTGAGCGTGCGTGAGAACCTGATCATGGCCGCCCGCCCCGGCCGCGATGGCCGCAAGGAATGGACCTTTGAGCGCGTGATGGAAACCTTCCCGCGCCTGAAAGAACGCCTCACCAACCTGGGCGCGCAACTCAGCGGTGGCGAGCAACAAATGCTGTCCATTGGCCGCGCGCTGATGACGCACCCCGAACTCATCATCCTGGACGAGGCCACCGAAGGCCTGGCCCCGCTCATCGTGCTGGAGATCTGGCGCGTGATCGGCGAAATCCGCAAGAGCGGTATCGCCACCCTGATCGTGGACCGCGACTACCGCAAGGTGCTGGCCCACAGCGACCAGGCGCTGGTGCTGCAAAAGGGGCAAGTGGTGTTGGGCGGAGACGCCGAGAGCGTGGCGAGCAGCGAAGCTTTGGCGGGCTTTCTGGGGGTGTAGAGGCCCCCCCTTTCCACCCGCTGCGTCCGTCAGCGCGAAGCCATGCGCTTAGAGCGCCGCCACCGGATGCGGTGAACCGTCGTACGCGCCCCATACCGACTGGTCAAACTCGATCACCGAACCGGTCATCAGCCCCGACTCGGCGCTGCACAAAAACGCCACAGCGCGGGCCACTTCTTGCGGGTCTACCAGGCGGCCATTGGGCTGGCTGGCGGCGGCTTTTGCCAGCCAGTCGGCATCGGCGTTGTGGAACTCGCGCTGGATGCGGTCTTCGCCTTCGCTGGCCATCCAGCCGATGTTGAGGCCATTCACGCGGATGCGGTTGCGCAGCAAGGCATACGCCGTGTTGCGGGTGAGCGTGGCCAGCGCGCCCTTGCTGGTGCAGTAGGCCGACAAAAACGGCTGCCCGCCCATGGCCGACATGGAGCCGATGTTGACGATGCTGCCCTCAATGCCCTCGCGCCGCATGATCTTGATGCTGTCTTGCATCAGGTAAAACGGCGCGCGCACGTTGACGGCAAACATGCGGTCAAACAGATCGGGCTCGGTATCCAGGATGGTGCCGCGGTCGGTGATGGCGGCGGCGTTGACCAGCACGTCCACACGGCCAAAACTGGCATCGGCCTGCGCCACCACCTTGCGGCAGTCTTCCACCTTCTCCAAGTCGGCTTGCACGTACACGGCTTGCGTGCCCAGTGCCTGCAAGGCGGCGGCCTGCGCTGCGCCTTTGGCCGCGTTGCGGCCGCAAATCACGATGCCTTTGGCACCGCGCGCAGCCAGCGTGGCGGCAATGGCTGCGCCCAGGCCTTGGGTGCCGCCGGTGACGATGGCGACTTTGCCTTGCAGCGAGGCGTGTGCGTGGGGGTTGGTGTGTGTCATGGTGTCTCCGGTTTGGAATCGTTGGTTGGGTTTGCGTGGGTTGGCTTGCATAGGGGATGCAGTGCATCCCTCGTGTGAAAGTGCGCTTAGCTCAAGCGCGTTTGCGCCTGGGCTTGCAGCGTGGCGTTGAATTGCGCGGGGGTTGCGCCCTGGGCCAGTGCGGCGCGCATCAGGTCTTGCTGGCTAAGCGGCGCCAGGCCGCCGATGGGCGGGTCGCGGTCCAGGTTGGTGGGGAAGGCATAGCCTTCGGCTGATGCGGCCACTGCGGCGGCCACATCGTCGGCCTGCATTGCGCCGCTGGTTTGCGCTTGCAAGAGGCTGGGATAGAGGGCCTGCGCCATGCGCACGCGGTCCACGGTTTCCATGGCGCGGCCAAAGGCGCTGGAGACTTGCAGCAGGTTGGCCATGCGGCGAATGTCTGTGGAACGGTTGTGGCCCGCCGCGTGCAGGAGCGCGGGGTTGAAGAAAATGCCGTCGCCCTTTTGCAAAGGCAGTTGCACATGGTGCGCATCAAAGTAGCTCTGAAACTCCGGCACGCCCGCCACCAGATAGCCCGGCAGGTACTTGTGCGAATGCGGCAAGTACAGCGTGGGGCCGCTTTCCAGCGGCATGTCCACATGCGCCACCGCGCCTTGCAGCGTGAGCAACGGCGAGAGCTGGTGCACATGCGTGGGGAAACGCTCGGCCCCCGCTGGCGTGAAAAAGCCCAGGTGGTAATCGCGGTGCGCAGTCTGCGCCGCGCCGCCGGGGTTGACGCAGTTGATTTGCGAGGTGATCTGGTAGGCCGGGCCCAGCCAGGCCTCGCACACGGTGGCTAGCAAGGCGTTGCCGTAGTACGCGGCAAACACATCGGGCGCGTGCAGGCAGAGCTTTTCTAACGCGTTCCACACCCGGTCATTGGCGCCGGGCTTGGCAAAGTGGTCACCGCCGTGGCCTGCCTTGCGCGACTCTTCAATGAGCGCCTGGAATTCGCGGGTGGTGGCGTCCACCACCGCGGTGTCGGGGTACAGGCCTTGCACCACCAGCACGCCCGCGCCGTTGCTCCACACCTGCGCCCATTCGGCCATCAGCGCACGGCGCCACTGCGCGGGGTCGGCAGCTGCGGCATGGGCTTTGCGCAGGGCGGCACCGTCGTACAGCGGCACATTACTCAGGATGCTGGCGGCCTGTGGGCAGTCCTCCGAACGGGTGCGGGTTTGCACCAGACGGTCCAGGTCGGCCACCTGGCATTGGCTGGCTTGCAGGTGGCCGGTGGATAGCAGGGGCGAGGTGGTGGGCATGGCTTTGTCTCTCTGATGTAGGTCAATTTGGTCAACGCAGTGTAGGAACGAAGGCGGTGCTTGGGTGTGCCAAAACACCTCAAAAACACCTCAAAAACACCTCAAATTTGTGGCCCTTGCGGCACAATCCAGCGCACCCGCTCACGCCCCACACCATGGCCCATCCCCATTTGCTCAAAGCCGTCGCCCTTCAGGCGGGCGTGAGCCTGGCCACGGTGGACCGCGTAATGCACCAGCGCCCCGGCGTGCGCGCCCACACGGTGCGGCGCGTGCAGCAGGCCATGGCCGAGCTGGAGCGGCAAAGCGCGCAAGTGGGCTTGCAGGGCCGCAAGTTCATGGTGGACGTGGTGGTGCAAGCGCCCGCCCGTTTTGCCAGCGTGGTGCGCGACGCACTGGAGCGCGAGCTGCCGCTGCTGCACCCCGCCATCTTCCGCGCCCGTTACCACCTGAGCGAGGCGCTGCCGGTGGCCGAGCTGGTGGCCACGCTGGACAAGATTGCCGCACGCGGCAGCCACGGCGTGCTGCTCAAGGCTCCCAACGACGCGCGCGTGGTGGAGGCCGTGGCGCGCCTGCATGCCAAGGGCATTCCGGTGGTGACGCTGGTAACCGACCTGCCCGGCTCCGCACGCCTGGCCTACGCGGGCATGGACAACCGCGCCGCCGGCCAAACCGCCGCCTACCTGCTGGGCCAGTGGCTGGGCCGCGATACCCGCGCAGGCGTTTTGGTGTCGCTCAGCAGCATCCGCTTCAGCGGCGAAGAAGAGCGCGAAGCCGCCTTTGCCGAAGCGCTGCAGCAGCGCTACCCGCTCTTGCAAAAAGTGGACGCCAGCGAAGGCCTGGGCCTGCACGCCGCCACCGCCGCTGTGGTGCGCCGCTGCCTGGAGTTGCATCCGGAGGTGGTGGCGGTGTATTCGATAGGCGGGGCTAACGCGGCTATCTTGCAGGCGTTTGCCGACGTGGGCCGTACGTGCAAGGCGTTCATTGGTCACGATCTGGACGCGGACAACCTGCCCTTGTTGCGCAGCGGCCAGCTCAGCGCGGTGTTGCACCACGACTTGCAGCACGATATGCGCATGGCCTGTCTGCAAATCATGCGGGCCCATGGCGCCGGGCCGCAGCAGGCGCTGCACACCTTGTCGGCGGTGCAGGTGGTGACGCCTATGAATATGCCTTTGGGGTGATTGCTGCTTTGTGGGTTCTCGGGGAACTGGAGGCACGCGGGACGCAGGAGGGCATGGCGCTCTGCTCCGTGTCCCCCGCCCACTGCATGGGCTCCTCCTTTACCTGCGCAGAACGCCATGCCCTCCTGCGTCTAGAAGCAACATAGGTTCACCTGGGTTCAATCCATGCGCGCCAACATCGTGGTAGCCGCTGCTATCGGGGTGGATGCCGCAGCGGCATAAAGGAGGAGGCCGCTTGAGCGGCCGGGGGACAGCCGCGGAGGCATTCACCGCGGTGGCAGCGGCCAGCGCAAACAGCTGGAGCGAAGTGCCTCCAAATAGAAACTCAGCCCTTAGCCATCCGCTCGCTCTTCCAGTACACATCGTCTCCCACCGTGCCATCGGTGCGATGCCGGTTGAGCGCGCGGGACAGCACGAACATCAAATCCGAGAGGCGGTTGAGGTACTGGCGCGGGGCTTCCTTGAGGGCTTCTTCATTGCCCAGCGCCACCAAGGCCCGCTCTGCCCGGCGGGCCACGGTGCGGCATACGTGGGCCAGTGACGCGGCGCGGGTGCCTGCGGGCAGGATGAACTCTTGCAGGCGCGGCAAGTTGGCGTTGTAGTCTTCCAGCGCTTCATCGAGCGCCAGCACGGCCTCGGGCTTGAGCAACTCGAACCCGGGGATGGACAGCTCACCGCCCAGGTTGAAAAGCTGGTGCTGGATTTCCACCAACAACGTGCGGATGCCCTCGGGCATGTCTTCGCACAGCAGCACGCCGATATGCGAATTGAGCTCGTCCACATCGCCCATGGCGTGCACGCGCAGGCTGTTTTTGGACACGCGGGAGTTGTCGCCCAGACCGGTGGTGCCGGCGTCTCCGGTGCGGGTGGCAATTTGTGTGAGGCGGTTTCCCATGGCAGCGCGTCCTTGATTGAAAATGGGATTATTGACGGAGACGCCCATGCACGCAGCCACCCCAGCCAATCCCCTGACGCCGCCGTTACAGCAGCGCGATACGCCGCAGGCGCTGCTGGACGCCTTACAGGCCCGCTTTGGCGCGCAGTGTTCCACCGCGCTGGCTGTGCGCGAGCACCATGGGCGTGATGAGTCGGTGTTCGATGTGCCGCCGCCTGCCGCCGTGGTGTTTGCAGAAAGTACGCAGGACGTGGCCGACGCGGTCAAGCTGTGCGCGCAGTACAAAGTGCCCGTCATTCCCTACGGCGTGGGCTCCTCACTCGAAGGCCATTTGCTGGCCGTGCAGGGCGGCATCAGCATTGACCTGTCGCGCATGAACCAGGTGCTGCACATCCACGCCGAAGACCTGACCGTGACGGTGCAGCCGGGCGTGACGCGCAAGCAGCTCAACGAAGCAGTGAAATCCAGCGGCCTCTTCTTCCCCATAGACCCCGGCGCAGACGCCAGCCTGGGCGGCATGTGTGCCACGCGCGCCAGCGGGACCAATGCGGTGCGCTACGGCACCATGCGTGAGAACGTGCTGGCGCTGGAAGTGGTGACGGCCAGCGGCGAGGTGATTCGCACCGGCACGCGCGCCAAGAAAAGCAGCGCGGGCTATGACCTCACGCGCTTGATGGTGGGGTCCGAAGGCACGCTGGGCGTGATGACCGAAATCACGCTCAAGCTCTACCCGCTGCCCGAAGCGGTGATGGCGGCCAGCGTGTCGTTTGCCAGCGTGGCCGACGCGGTGAACACCACCATCCAGATCATCCAGATGGGTGTGCCGATTGCGCGCTGCGAACTGCTGGACGGCAACACGGTGCGCATGGTCAACACGCATTCCAAGCTCAGTCTGGCTGAGGCGTCCATGCTGCTGATGGAATTCCACGGCTCACCCGCTTGCGTGCAAGAGCAGGTGCAGACCGTGCAAGCCATTGCGGAGGAACACAGCGGCAGCGCGTTTGCGTGGGCGCACACGCCGGAGGAGCGCACCCGGCTATGGACGGCGCGGCACAACGCCTACTTTGCGGGCGTGCAGTCCCGCCCCGGTTGCCGCGTGATCACCACAGATATCTGCGTGCCCATCTCCCGCCTGGCCGACGCGCTGCTGGCCACGCTGGCCGAGGCGGATACAGCCGGTGTGGCCTACTTTTTGGTGGGCCATGTGGGCGATGGCAATTTCCATATGGGCTACCTAGTGGACCCTGCGCAGCCACACGAACGCGAAGCTGCTGAGGCGCTGAACACGCAACTGGTACAGCGCGCCCTTGCCCTGGGCGGCACCTGCAGTGGCGAGCACGGCGTGGGCCTGCACAAGATGGGCTTTTTGCTGGACGAGGCTGGCACGGGCGCGGTGGACATGATGCGCAGCATCAAGCGAGCGCTGGACCCGCACAATATCCTCAACCCGGGGAAAATTTTTACGCTTTAGTTGCCACGGGGCGGCAAAGCGCTCTGCGCAGGTAAAGGAGGAGGCCAAAGGCCGGGGGACACGGAGCAGAGCGCTCTGCCACCCCGCGGCAACTAAAACTCCGCGATCTCCGCAATGGCGTCGGCCATGTACTCGATCTTGTTCTGCATGTCCTGCTCGGTGTCGGCAAACTTGCGCGCCACGGCTTCGAAGTCGCGCGACAGGTCGGCAAAGGCGTCCACCACATCGGGATCGAAGTGCTGGCCGCGTTCGCTCACGATGATGCCTGCTGCCTTCTCGTGCGACAGACCCTGGCGATAGACCTTGTTGCAGATCAGCGCGTCGTACACATCGGCCACGGCCAGGATGCGTGCGGACAGCGGAATCTGCGTGCCCGACAAGGCTTTGGGGTAGCCCTTGCCATTCCACTTTTCGTGGTGCGACAGGGTCATTTCCTTGGCGACGGCCAAGAGCGGGGACGACACACCCAGCGTCTTTTCGGCCCGGACAATGGCGTCATAGCCTTTGACCGGGTGGGACTTCATGATGAAGAGCTCCTGGTCAGTGAGCTTGCCGGGTTTGAGCAGAATGCGGTCAGGCACAGCCACCGAACCCAGGTCGTACATGGGCACGCAGGTACACATGGTCTCAATGAAATCGTTGCTGATTTGCGGGCCCAGCACCGGGTGGCTTTGCAGCTTGAGGGCCAGCAGGCGCACATAGTTGCGCACGCGCAGCAGGTGGCCTTCGGTATCGGATTCGCGCAGCTCGGCCAGTGCGGCCACCGCCAGCAAGACGACTTGGTGCCCGTGCAGTGCAGCAGTGTCAGAAGATGTTGCGTTTGAATCCATGGGGTTGTCCTCCTTAGAGCGCCACAAACGGAGCTCGGTACATCCAAACCATTTTGCCACCGGGCGCGCGGTATTGGGCAGTGGGCCGCAAATGACTGGCCTCAAAATCCAGGCTCACCAGCCAGGCGCCTTCCTGGAGTTCGGCGGCCTTGACGACGGCACGCGTCATGCTCTCGGGCCGCTGGAACAGGTACACCATGTCGTAACCTGACCAGTCGGCCAACCAAATGTCACCATGCCGCACCCGGGCCCATGGACAGCGAATGGCGCTCAGAAAACGCAGCGGCCAGCTCGACTCCAACCCGTGCAACACGGCCTGGGGATAGGCTGCGTGCAGGGCCATGAGGCCATCGCCCGCGCCGCAACCCGCGTCCAGCACCTGCGCGCCGTCTGGCAAAGGGGCGTGTTGAGGGAGTTCCTGCAAGGCATCCAGAGGGGTGGGGAAAATCGGCGCATCGCGCCAGGCGTTGATGGGGTACACCAGCAGCAACAGGCCCAATGGCACCAACCAGGCCCAAGCCGGAATGGCTGCCGTGCCACTGGACGCCAGCGTGAAGGCCAGCGAAACCGGGAATCCGGCGCCGATATACAGCCGCCGCCACCAGCTCTCACCCCACAGGCTGCACGCCACGCCCAGCGCACTGGCCGCGCCCATGCACACGATGGGCAGCAGCTCTAGCCCCACCAGCAGCTTGAATAGCAACCAAGCCAAGGCCCAGGCCAGCACGGCGGGCAAGGGCCACTGCCAGTTGCCGGGCCACAACCGTCGGCGGGGAAAAGCAGGCGCGTCCGGGTCCATTTACCGCGCCCCCGCGCCGCCGCACACCCTGTTCCGAGCCGCGGTCACGATCAGCGGGCCACGCCGGGCGAGAGGCGTTCAATCAGGCCGTTGAGCTCTTCCAGCGAACCGAACTGGATAACAAGCTCGCCCATGTCTTCCATGCGGCCATTGCGTTTGACGCGCTTCTTGATGTGCACGTCCACCTGCGCCATCAGCAAATCCGACAGTTCCTCTTCCACGCGCTTGATGTCGCGGGACTTTTCTTTCTTGGGCTTCGGGCTGGTGAGCGAAAACTCGGCGCTGAGCTTCTTGACCAGGCTCTCGGACTCGCGCACCGACATTTTCTTGGTGGCGATCTGGTTGGCAGCGGTGATCTGCGTGGCGCGGTCCAGCGCCAGCAAAGCGCGGGCGTGACCCATGTCGATGTCACCGGCCATGAGCATGGTTTGCACCGGGTCGGCCAGGTTCAAGAGGCGCAGCAGATTGCTTGCGGCACTGCGCGAGCGGCCCACGGCTTGCGCGGCGGTTTCGTGGGTGAGGCCAAACTCTTTAATCAGGCGCTGCAGACCCTGCGCCTCTTCCAGCGGATTGAGGTCTTCGCGCTGCATGTTTTCAATGAGCGCCATGGCGGCTGCGGCCTGGTCGGGCACGTCGCGGACCAGCACCGGCACGGTGTCCAGACCGGCCAGCTTGGCAGCGCGGAAGCGGCGCTCACCGGCAATGATCTCAAACACCGGGCGCGAGTCGCTGGCGGTGCCCTGCTCCAGGCGCTTGGCCGCGGCCTGCGCGTCGCTCAGGCGCCGCACCAAAATCGGCTGCATGATGCCCTGGGCCTTGATGCTCTCGGCCAGTTCATACAGCGCACCTTCGTCCATATGGGTGCGGGGCTGGTACTGGCCCGCCACCATGTCGGTCAGCGCCAGGGTGCTGGGCACATCGCCCGCAGCAACGGCAGAGGCCTCACCGGCCAGTGGCTCCTTGACCTTGGGGCCGAGCAGCGCTTCCAGGCCCATGCCCAGGCCCTTGGGTTTCTTGGTGACCATTGTGTTTTCCTTTTACTGTGTTGGGGTATGTAGGCGGGCCAGCAAGGCGCGGCCCTCAGGCCAATCGCCCAGGCCGGACTCGGCATTGATGTGGCCGCGCGCGCCGTAGTCGATGAATTCGGAGCCCCAGGCGTGCGCGAACGACTGGGCCCGTTCGAAGCTGCAATACGGGTCGTTCTGGCTGCCCAGCAGCAGGCTTTTGAACGGCAGTGGGTGGCGCACGATGGGCGACCAGCTTTTGAGCACGCCGCGCAGTTCTTCGCGTTCCGGGTCGCCGGGGGCGACCAGTAAAGCGCCTTGCACACGTTGGGTGTTTTTAGAATGCGCCGCCCAGGCTGCGGTGAGCATGCAGCCCAGACTGTGGGCTACCAAAATGACTGGCGCGGTCTGCGCCAGCAGCACGTCTTCAAGCCGCGCAATCCAGTCGCCGCGCAGGGGCTGCATCCAGTCGTGCTGCTCCACCCGTTCGTCGCCGTGCACGGCTTCCCAACGGCTTTGCCAGTGGTCGGGGCCGGAGTTTTGCCAGCCGGGCAGCAAGAGGACTTTGGGTTGGGGCATGGGCGTGAAGACTGGAATGTTTGCTATGGATTTGCTAGCGCAATGCAGGCAGGTGGCATGGCCACTCACATGGCCTTGATGCGGTCCACCATCTCTTGCGCAAAGGTCACAAAAGCCTGCGCGCCCTTGGAGTTCAGGTCAAACACCACGCCGGGCACGCCGTAGCTGGGCGCCTCGGCCAAGCGCACATTGCGTGGGATCACGGTGTTGAACACCTTGTCGCCAAAGTGGGCCTTGAGCTGCTCGCTCACCTGCTGTTGCAGGGTAATGCGCGGGTCAAACATGACGCGCAGCAGGCCGATGATTTGCAGGTCGTCGTTGAGGTTGGCCTTGACCTGCTTGATGGTGTTGACCAGATCGGTCAGGCCTTCGAGGGCAAAGTATTCGCACTGCATGGGCACGATCACGCCATGTGCGCAGCACAGGCCGTTGAGCGTGAGCATGGACAGAGACGGTGGGCAGTCGATCAGCACAAAGTCGTATTCGCTGTCCACGGCGGCGATGGCGGCTTTGAGGCGGCGCTCGCGGCGCTCCACGTCCACCAGCTCCACTTCGGCACCGGCCAGTTCGCGATTGGCACCCAGGATGTCATAGCCGCAACCCGCGTCCTTGAGCTTGTCGCTCTGCACCCGCGCCTCGGCAACGCTGGCCGACTCCAGCAACACGTCGTACACCGAGAGTTCAATCTTGCGCTTGTCCACGCCCGAACCCATGGTGGCATTGCCCTGCGGGTCCAGGTCGATCATCAGCACGCGCTGCCCCACCTTGGCCAAACCGGCCGCCAGGTTCACCGTGGTAGTGGTCTTGCCCACCCCACCCTTTTGGTTGGCGATGCAGAAAATTTTTGCCATTTGTTCAGGTTCTCTTGCGGTGGAGGCGATGGGGCGGGATGCGGGAATGGGCTGCGCTTATTTGGACAAGGCCAGCTTGACGCCAAAGCCCACCAAAAACAGGCCTGCCACTTTTTCCAGCACACGGCCAATCATGGGGTTGGCGCGCATGCGCTCAGCCAAAAAGTGCGTGAGCAGCGTAGCGCCCAGGCCGTACAGAAAAGTGAGCACGGCGATGGTGGCGGCCATGAATCCGTAGGTGACCAGACCTTGCTGGTGCACGCGATCCACAAACAGCGGGAAGAAGGCCATGTAAAACAGGATGGCTTTGGGGTTGAGCAGCGTGATCCACAGCGCCTGGCGCAGGTAGTGACCCGCCTTGATGTGGAGGACAGGTGCTGCACCGGGTTTGGCCAGCAGCATCTTGATGCCCAGCCAAGCCAGGTACGCTGCACCCAGCCATTGCACCGCGGCAAAGGCTTCCGGGTAGGCCGCCAGCAATGCCGCCACACCAGCCACTGCCGACCACATCAGCACTTGGTCACCCAGGATGACACCCAACGTCGCAGCCAACCCACCCGCCATGCCACCTTTGCTGGTGCTGGTGACCAGAGCCAGATTGCCCGGACCGGGGATGGCCAGAAACACAATCACAGTGACAACAAAGGTGCCGTAGTCGGTAACGCCGAGCATGGTGGGGGCTTTCGAATGGGATAGGAGGAGTTTACGTTAGGTTGTTGGAGCGGCTGTTTATGCCTATGAGGCTAGCTCTTGGGCAAGTTTGACGCGGCATTCATTGCGCTGTTTTTCGTCGCCAGCGAGAGGTACGGGGATGCAGACCGAACGGCGTGTCCGGCCGGCCGAAACAGAGGCCAAAAGTACTAAGCGGTCGTCGATGGCGGCCGCATCCACACGATGCACCGCTCCGCGTCCAAGCCCGGCACGCTCAACTGTTCCACGTGAAACACCTGCGCGAAAGAGGGCAAGACTGCCATCTCGTCTGCAGGATGTTTGCCCTTCATCGCCATCCACACGCCCTGCCCTGCCAAGGCCTTCTGCGACCAAGTCACAAAGTCCACCAGCGATGCAAAGGCGCGGGAGCTCACCACGTCGTAGGTGTCAGTCAGGTTTTCCACCCGCGCGTGGATGCCACGCAAGTTCGGCAACTTCAAGGTCACTGCCACTTGCTGGATAAACGCCGCCTTCTTGGCCACCGTATCCACGCAATGCACCGTCACATGAGGCAAGCAAATGGCAATCACCGCACCCGGCAAACCCGCGCCGGAACCAACGTCCAGCAAACGAACAGGCGTACCGACCAGTGACGAGTGGGCAGTCAGATTACCAACTGCCGCAGGAGGATGGGGGTGGGCGTTTTGCGCAGGTAAAGGAGGAGCTTGCGCAGCAAGCGGGGGACACGGAGCAAAACGTCCACCCCCATCCTCATGCTGAACGCCAACTAAGTCTTGGGGGTTTCTCTCTCCGGATACAGCGCGGTGGGGAAACAGTGCGTTTTGCTCCGTGTCCCCCGCCCGCTGCGCGGGCTCCTCCTTTACCTGCGCAAAACGCACTGTTTCCCCACCGCTTGCTACGCTCGCGGAATGTGCTGCTCCGGCCTCAGCCATGGCGTTCAATTGTTTTTGCAATGGTGCAACTACCGCCAAACTATCCAGCAAATGGTGCGTCAACATCTCCGCCGGGTCACGCACCGCCGTCAAGTTGTAAACCTTGGTCCACTTCTGGATCAAATCCATATACGCCAGCAACTGCGCCACTTGCGCATCGGTCAGCACCAAGCCCAGAGTCTGAATGCCTGCACGCAGGTCTTTTTCAAAAACGTGCATCAGCCAGCCACCTCTTCCGTCGTCACTTTGTCCGTAAAGCCCTTGAAGTTGCCACGCTTCAAATGAATCATCAGCAGGGAAATGGTCGCCGGTGTGATGCCCGATAGACGCGAAGCCTGGCCCAAGGTCTCGGGCCGGTATTTGTTCAAGCGCTGGCGCGCCTCAATGCTCAGGGCCGACACCTGCATGTAGTCCAGCTCGGCGGGCAAGCGCAGGTTTTCGTAATGGGCGGCACGCTGCACTTCGTCTTTCTGGCGGTCGATGTAACCGGAATACTTGGCGGCAATTTCCACCTGCTCCACCACCGCAGCCACAAAGGCGTCTTGTGCCAGGGCTGCGTCAGAAGTGCCGGGCTCGGCCACTGCGGCAGGCAAATCCTTGTTGGCGTATTTGCCGTCGGCCAGGGTCATCAGTGCGGCATAGCTCACGTCCGGTCTTCGCAACAGGTCGGCCAGGTTGTATTCGTGGTCAATCGCCTTGCCCAAAACCCGTTCGGCATCTGTCTGCGGCAGGTTGCGTGGGTTGACCCAGATGCTGCGCAGGCGCTCTGTTTCACGTGAAACAGCATCGCGTTTGCGGTTGAAGGCGGTCCAGCGCGCATCGTCCACCAAGCCCAGTTGCCGGCCGGCTTCGGTTAGGCGTGCGTCGGCGTTGTCTTCGCGCAGTTGCAGGCGGAACTCGGCGCGGCTGGTGAACATGCGGTAGGGCTCGGTCACGCCCTTGGTGATCAGATCGTCCACCAGCACGCCCAGGTAGGCCTGGTCACGGCCCGGAAGCCAGGTGTCGCCGGTGTAGGCAATGGCGCCTGCCGCGCTGGCCGCATCGTTGCCGCCGCCCAGGCTGCGCGCTTGCAAAGCAGCGTTCAGCCCGGCAAACAAACCTTGTGCCGCCGCCTCTTCGTAACCCGTGGTGCCGTTGATCTGCCCGGCAAAAAACAGCCCGGCAATCTGCCGCGTCTCGAAGCTGCTCTTGAGCGAGCGCGGGTCGAAGTAGTCGTATTCGATGGCGTAGCCGGGACGCAGGATGTGCGCGTTTTCCAGCCCTGGCATGCTGCGCACCAGAGCCAACTGAATGTCAAACGGCAGGCTGGTGCTGATGCCGTTGGGGTAGTACTCGTGTGTGGTCAGGCCTTCGGGTTCCAGAAAAATCTGGTGGCTGTCCTTGTCGGCAAAGCGGTTGATCTTGTCTTCCACGCTGGGGCAGTAGCGCGGCCCTACCCCTTCAATCTTGCCCATGAACATGGGGCTGCGGTCAAAGCCGCTGCGGATGATGTCGTGCGTGCGGGCGTTGGTGTGGGTGATCCAGCACGGCATTTGCTGCGGGTGCATCTGCGCGTTGCCCATGAAGCTCACCACCGGCATGTGTGTACTCATGCCACCGGGCATGCCGTCACCGGGCTGCTCCTCGCACTTGGAAAAGTCGATGCTGCGGCCGTCAATGCGCGGCGGGGTGCCGGTCTTGAGGCGGCCTTGCGGCAGCTTGAGCTCCTTGAGCCGGGCGCTCAGCGACACCGCCGGCGGGTCACCCGCCCTACCCGCTGCGTAGTTGTTCAGCCCCACGTGAATCTTGCCGTCCAGGAAGGTGCCAGCCGTCAGCACCACCGTGCGGCCGCGGAACTGGATGCCCACTTGCGTGACCGCGCCCACCACCCGGTCGCCCTCCACCATCAGGTCGTCCACCGCCTGCTGGAATATCCACAGATTGGGCTGGTTCTCCAGCATCCGGCGGATGGCGGCCTTGTACAGCACGCGGTCGGCCTGGGCACGCGTGGCGCGCACGGCCGGGCCCTTGCTGGAATTGAGCATGCGGAACTGGATACCGGCCTCGTCTGTAGCCAGGGCCATGGCACCGCCCAGCGCGTCCACCTCTTTGACCAAATGGCCCTTGCCAATGCCGCCGATCGACGGGTTGCAGCTCATCTGGCCCAGGGTTTCGATGTTGTGGGTCAGCAGCAGCGTCTTGCAGCCCATGCGGGCGGCTGCCAAGGCGGCTTCGCTTCCGGCATGGCCGCCGCCAACGACGATGACGTCGAACGTTTCAGGGTACAGCATGGGTATTCCAATAGGGCGCGGCGCAGAACACGCGGCGCAAACAAGGCAAGAGGGGGATGCACCAATTCTACCGGCTGCTGCATTTTCAGGCATTGCCTCCACAATAGGCACCATGACCAAAGAGCTTGATTACATCGTCGTCGGTGCCGGATCCGCAGGCTGCGTGCTTGCCAGCCGCCTGAGCGAGAACCCATCGGTACAGGTGGCACTGCTCGAAGCCGGGCCGGCAGACACCAGTGCGCTGATCCACTGCCCCATGGGCATGGCACTGCTGGCGCGTAGCAAACAGGTCAACTGGCAGTTTGAGACCACACCGCAACCCGGCCTCAACGGCAGGCGCGGCTACCAGCCGCGGGGCAAGGCGCTGGGCGGCTCCAGCTCTGTCAACGCCATGATTTACGTCCGGGGCCAGCGCGCAGACTTCGACCACTGGGCTGCGCTGGGCAACAAGGGCTGGTCGTTTGACGAGGTGCTGCCCTACTTCCTGCGCACCGAAGACAACGCGCGCGGCGCCAACGCCTTTCATGCCACCGGTGGCCCGCTGCATGTGATGGACCTGCCCAGCCCCAATCCGCTGGCGGCGCGGTTCATAGAAGCCGGGCGCCAGGCCGGTTACCCCGTCAACCCGGACTTCAATGCCGAGAGCCAGGAAGGCGTGGGCATGTACCAGGTCACCCAGAAAAACGGCGAACGCCACAGCGTGGCCAAGGCCTACCTCACCCCCCATCTGCAGCGCCCCAACCTGCATGTGATCACCGGCGCGCACACCTGCCGGGTGATCATGGAGCGCAAGCGTGCCGTGGGCGTGGAATATTTTCACGAGGGGCAAACCAAACAACTGCGCGCGGGGCGCGAAGTGCTGCTCAGCGCCGGGGCCCTGCAATCGCCCCAGATCCTGATGCTGTCCGGCATAGGCCCCAAAGCCCACCTTCTGGAACACGGCATTGCGCCGGTGCAGGACTTGCCCGGTGTGGGCCAGCACCTGCACGACCATTTGGATGTCACGCAGGTGCTGGATGCGCCAGGGCTCAAGGAGTCCTTCGGCATCTCCGTGGGCGGCGCTGCCCGGGCGGTGCAAGGCATTCTGGAATGGCGCAAACACCGCACTGGCATGATGACCAGCAACGTGGGCGAGGCCGGTGGATTTCTCAAAAGTGCGGCCGACAAAGCCACACCCGACCTGCAACTGCATTTCGCGGTGGCCAAGATCATTGACCACGCCCGCACCCTGTTGCTGGGGCACGGCGTGTCCTGCCATGTGTGCGTGCTGCAGCCCCTGAGCCGGGGCAGCGTCAGCCTGGCCAGCAACAACCCGTTTGCCGCCCCGCGCATAGATCCAAACTTTTTGGGCGACCCGCAGGATATTCAGCCCATGGTCCACGGCTTCAAAACCCTGCGCACCCTGCTGCAACAAAACGCGCTCACCAGCCTGGGCGCCCGAGAGTCTGCCCGCTCCGCACACGCCGTCAGCGACCAGGACATTGAACACCTGATCCGCAACACCGCCGACACCCTCTACCACCCGGTAGGCACCTGCCGCATGGGCCCCACCGACACCGACGTAGTGGACGCCGAACTCCGGGTGCACGGCGTTGCCGGTTTGCGTGTGGTGGACGCGTCCATCATGCCGCGCATCATCAGTGGCAACACCAACGCGGCCACCATCATGATTGCCGAAAAGGCAGCAGACTTTATCAAGGCCAGTAAGGCTTAAAACGTAAGCCTGCGCTCACTTAATGCGCCAATGCACGACCGCAGCACCAGCCCATGCATGGGTGTGCGGGGCGCGCTACAACGCCAGTCTGCAAATCACGCTAGCATCGCGCCTGCCTCGGCTTGCGCGCCGGGACACTATCCCCCAACACCAAAGGAACCACGATGAAGCTGTACTACTCCGCCGGCGCCTGCTCGCTCTCCCCCCACATCGTTATGCACGAAGCCGGTCTGGCCTTTGAAGCCATCTCCGCCCCTACCAAGACCCACAAGCTGGCTGACGGCACCGACTACTACACCATCAACCCCTTGGGCTATGTGCCCTACCTGGTGCTGGACGACGGTCGCGCGCTGCACGAAGGCCCGGCCATCGTGCAATACATCGCCGACCAGGTGCCCGCCAAAAATCTGGCCCCCGCCAACGGCACCTATGAGCGCTACAAGCTGCAAGAGTGGCTCACCTTCATCGGCACCGAGCTGCACAAAGGCTTCTCGCCGTTGTTTATGCCGACCACGCCCGCCGATGCCAAGCCCGCGTTTGTGGACCGTCTGCAATCCCGCCTGAAATGGGTGGACGGCGAACTGGCTGGCAAGGATTACCTGATGGGCGCGCAATTCACCGTGGCCGACGCCTACCTGTTCGTGGTGACCAACTGGTGCGGTTTCGTGGGTGTGGACATTTCCGGCCTGGCCAATCTGCAGGCCTACCGTGCCCGCGTGGGTGCGCGTCCGGGGGTGGTAGCGGCTATGAAGGCGGAAGGTTTGATCAAGTAAACCTGCTGTCCAACGGTTTTGCTGCGAGTGAGGCGGTTGGGGGCCAGGGCCTTCTGCTCCATGTCCCCCGGCCGCTGTGCGGCCTCCTCCTTTACTTGCGCAGAACGCCCTGGCCCCCAACCTCTTGGTGTGAGTCCGTCTGTAATAGCCCGCGTTGGCGCAATGCCAGCGCTGCGCCTAGCCAGAGCGCGCAAGCGGAGAACACCAGGCCGCGCTCCAGGCCTCCTGCGCCATCGGCAATCCAGCCCACCACCGTGGGTCCGACGATCTGCCCGGCGGCAAACACCGTGGTGAAAGCGCTGATGCCCGCAGCCCAGGCCGACTGCGGCAGGTTGTGCCGCACCAGCGCGGTGGTGGATGCAACCACACTCAAAAACACGCCGCCAAACATTACCCCCGACAACAGCACCCAGCCCCATGCGTGGGTGAGCGCGGGCAACAGTGTGGCAAAGCCCAGCAAGGCATTGAGCAGCGCCAGCGGCCGCCCGTCGTGGTACGTGTTGAGCAAGCCCGCCCAGATGCGCGACGACGCCATCACCGCCACACCCAGCAGCGCATAAAACGCCGTGATCTCACCGCCGCTGTGCCCTTGGCTGCGTAAGAGCGCCACCACAAAGGTCATGTAACCGATATAGCCCACGCCAAACAGCGTGTAGCCCGCCAGGCCAAAGGCAAACTGCCGCCAGCGAAAGGTGACCGGCACCGCGCCCGGTGCCGATGCCGGAGTCGTCCATGCCGCCATGACCTTCGCGGGCCAGAACAGCACCAGGCTAAAGACCAGACACAACGCGCCCAAAGCCCACCAGGCCCAGCGCCATCCGTGCGGCACGGCCTGCGCCGCGTCCAGGGCCAAAGGCACCACGATGCTGGACAGCGCAATGCCAATCCCCGTGCCGCCGTAATACAGGCCCAACAACAAACCACTGCGCAAAGGGTCGCGCGCACCCAGGCGCGCCGCCAGCAAACCGCCCGCCACAAACACCAGCGCACTGGCAATGCCCGCCAACAGGCGCTGGAGCAGCAGCGCATTCGTCTCGGTCACAAAGCCGCTGCCCACCATAAAGACCGTTGCCAGCAAGGCGCCTGCCGTCAAGGCAAATGCGGGGCCCATTCTGCGCATCAGCCATGGGGAAGCCAGAGCGCCCAGAAAGTAGCCCAGCGCGTTGGCGGTATTCATCGCTCCGGCCAGGGCATATGACCAGCCCAGGTCCTGCCGCATGGTGGGCAGCAACAGGCCATAGGCAAAACGGGTAATGCCCAAAGACACCGCAGCGCCCAGCGCCAAGGCCAGGGCAAGTGCTATCAGGGAACGGGGTGGGCTGGTGTCGGACATGTCATGCGAGGTTCAGCGGCATTGTGAGGCTGTTCACTCCATGCCACGTACGCACGTGCGACACCTTGGGCTCAGGGCTTCCAGCGCTTAAGCAGCAAAGCGTTCCCCATCACGCTCACCGAGCTCAGCGCCATCGCGGCCCCGGCAAACACGGGATTCAAAAAGCCCAGCGCCGCCAGCGGAATGCCCGCCACGTTATAGGCAAAGGCCCAAAACAGGTTCTGGCGGATCTTGCGCACGGTGCGTGCGGAGATGTCGAGCGCCGCAGCCACCAAGAGCGGGTCGCCGCGCATCAGCGTCATGCCTGCTGTGTGCATGGCCACGTCGGTGCCACCGCCATCGGGGTTGGCCATGGCCATGGCTACATCGGCGGCGGCCATGGCGGGGGCGTCGTTCACGCCGTCACCGACCATCAACACGGTGCGGCCCTCGGCCTTGAGGCGCTGCACATGGGCGGCTTTGTCGGCGGGCAGTACTTCGGCCAGCACTTCGCCGCCTTCTGAATTCAAGCCCAGTTGGCGGGCCATGGCGTTCGCAGCGCCTTGGTTGTCACCAGTGAGCATCACCAGCAGGATGCCGCGTGCGCGAAGTGCGGCCAGGGCTTGCTTTGCTGCGGGTTTGGGCTCGTCGCCAAAGGCCATCAGGGCGAGCAAGCGGGCTTGCGGCTGGCCATCGACGGTTACGCGATAGGCCAGAGCGGACACGGTGGAACCTTCGGTTTGCCACTGGGCGGCCATTTCCTGCCCGCCGATCGCCCCCTCCTCCTGCATCCAACGCAAGCTGCCCAGCAAAAACGTACGCCCTTCCACCACGCCTTGCATACCGCGCCCGGGCACGGCGCTCACATCGGCTACGGCCGACAGCGCCAGGTTTTTTGCCTTGGCGGCGGCCAGCACCGCGCGGGCCAGTGGGTGTTCGGAGCCGCTTTGCAGGCTGGCGGCCAGTTGCAGGGCGGCGTCGGCGTCCACGCCGTTCACCGCTTCAAAGGCCCGCAGCGTGGGCTTGCCGATGGTGAGCGTGCCGGTCTTGTCGAACACCACGGTGTCCACCTTGTGGGCGAGTTCCAGCGCCTCGGCGTCTTTGATCAGGATGCCGTGTTTGGCCGCCACGCCCGTGCCCGCCATGATGGCTGCGGGCGTGGCCAGACCCAGTGCACAGGGGCAGGCGATGACCAGCACGGCCACGGCGTTGATAAGTGCCGCCTCAAAGCTGTGGCCGGTGAAGTACCAGCCCAACAGCGTGGCCAACGCAATACCCAGCACCACCGGCACAAACACCGCGCTCACCTGGTCCACCAGGCGCTGGATGGGTGCTTTGGCGGCCTGTGCGTCTTCCACCAGGCGGATGATGTGGGCCAGCATGGTGTCCGCACCCACGGCACGCACCTGCATGCGCACCAGGCCGTCGCCATTGATGGAGCCCGCCGTGAGCAGGCTGCCAACGTCCTTGGGCACGGGCAGGGACTCGCCAGTGAGCATGGCCTCGTCCACTTGCGTGTGCCCTTGCAGCACCACGCCGTCGGCGGCAAAGCGCTCACCGGGTTTGACCACCAGCGTGTCGCCCACCATCACCTCGTCGGCGGGTACATCCACTTCGCCGTCGATGCTGATCAGGTGCGCCACATCCGGCCGCAGCGCATGCAGCGCGCGGATGGCCGACGTGGTCTGGCGCTTGGCGCCCGCCTCCAACCACTTGCCCAGCAACACCAGCGTAACCACCAGCGCCGAGCCCTCAAAGTACAGGTGCGGCATGGTGCCCGCCTCTGCGCTTAGCCACAGCCACACCGACAAGGCCCAGCCCGCCGTGGTGCCTATGGCCACCAGCAAATCCATATTGCCGCTCAGGTTCAGGAGCGCGTGCCAACCGGCTTTGTAAAAGCGCGCGCCCAGCACAAACTGCACCGGCGTGGCCAACGCAAACTGCCACAGCGCGGGCAGCATCCAGTGCGTGCCCAGCAAGTCGGCCAGCATAGGCAAGACCAGCGGCAGGGACAATGCCAGCCCCCAGGCAATGGGCGCAAAACCGGCCCAGCGTGAGGTTTCGGGCGCATCCAGCAGCGCATTGGCGGCGCGCGGCTCGTAGCCCGCATCGCGCACGGCACGGCGCAAGCGGGCTTCCATGTTGACCGCCAACGAGGGCGCCTGGTTCGGCGTGGCATCGGAACCCTGAGCAGGATGGGGCGCATCTGGCGTCACAGGTATCCACTCGATGCGCGCCGACTCGGTGGCCAAATTGACCGTGGCCTGCTGCACACCCGGCACCTTTTTAAGCGCCCGCTCCACCCGCGCCACGCACGATGCGCAGGTCATGCCGCCAATGCCGATGTCCACCGTCGGGGTTGCTTGCTTGTTCATGGGCTAGAGCCTAACGCGTTCGCTCGCCAGCGTCGCAACCTGCCCGTGTGACTTAGGTCACCGACAGGTGCTTTGGCTGCCGCAGGGCACGCCTGTGGCGTTGAAAAGCTCACAATACGCCCAAGTTACAAGCCAACCACCCCATGGAGCCCACTATGAACCAGACCTTTACCGTCACCGGCATGACCTGCGGCCACTGCGAAAAAGCCGTGAAGAGCGCCATCCTGCAAGTCGACCCGCAAGCCACGGTGCAGATTGACCGCACCCAGAACAAGGTGGAAGTGGCCTCCGAGCAGCCGCGCGACAAACTGGCCGCTGCCATTGCCGAAGAAGGCTACGCGGTCGCGGCCTGAAGCCCCGCAAACAAGGCACACCATGACCACCTCCCCCGCATTGCGCCAGGTTGAACACCTGGTTACCGGCCGCCCCACCAGCGATGGCGCGGGTGTCAAGCTCACCCGCGTGCTCACGCAAGACCTGCAGCACCGGTTGGACCCGTTCCTGATGCTGGACAACTTTGCCAGCGACAACCCCAATGACTACGGTGCCGGTTTCCCCAACCACCCACACCGCGGCTTTGAGACCGTGACCTACATGATTGCCGGGCGCATGCGCCACAAGGACAGCGGTGGCCACGAGGGTCTGCTGCAAAACGGCGGCGTGCAGTGGATGACCGCAGGCTTTGGCCTAATCCACAGCGAAATGCCCGAGCAGGAAGAAGGCGTGATGGAAGGTTTTCAGCTCTGGCTCAACCTGCCGGGCAAAGACAAGCTGTGCAAGCCCTGGTACCGCGACATCCAGAGCGAGAACATCCCCGAAATCACCACGCCCGTGGGTGAGGGCGACGACCCGCGCGGCGGCGTGTTGGTGCGCGTGATCTCTGGGGCAAGCCACGGCGTGCAAGGCGCCATGCACCGCCCGGCGGACCAGTACCCCACCGACCCGCTGTACTTGGACATGCACTTCCCCGCCAGCGGCGCCAGCATTACGCAGCCGGTGCCCGCCACGCACAACGCATTCATCTATGTCTACCGGGGCACGGTGCATGTGGTGGACAGCGAAGGCAAGGCCACCCCCGTGCCGCGCAACCGCATGGCGATTTTGAAAAACGCGGGCGATGCGGTGATGCTGCAGTCCGATAGCGCAGACGAACCCGCACGGGCCTTGCTGATTGCCGGCAAGCCCCTGCGCGAGCCGATTGCGCAATACGGCCCCTTTGTGATGAACACCCGCGAGGAGCTAATGACGGCGGTGGAGGACTACCAGGCTGGGCGCATGGGGTGAAGTGGCCCCCACGCTCCACCGCTGCGCGGGTCGCTGCCCCCCGAGGGGGCTGATCCGGCTTGGGGCGGCCCGGCGCCGGATTCCCGTAGCCCCCATGCGATTTGTAAAACCTTGTTAACCGCGTCATCGCCGCCGCGCAGCCTCCGTTGAACATGCATAAACCGGCACCTCTGCCGGTATGGCCTGAAGGCCCCTTGATGCCATGTTCAACGCTCTCAACCTTCGCAACACCACGCGCGCTGCTGCTTCGCTGGCAGTGGCTTTGGCCGCCTTGAGCGCGCATGCAGACAACCTCAACCCCATCTTGGGCGGCGGCCTGGGCGCCGTGGCCGGTGCGGTGATTGGACAGTCCATGGGCGGCCGCGAAGGCGCGGTCATTGGCGCTGCGGTGGGCGGTGCTGCCGGTGTCACGATTGCCAGCAACTCCGAGCGCCGCCGCGAAGCCCCGCGCACCGTGGTGTACCAGGAACCTGTCCGCGCCATGCCGGTGTATGGCTACCGCGAAGTGGAGCGGGTGAACTACTACCCGGTGCATGACTATGGCCGCCGTGGCTGGGGCGAGCACGGACACGGCCATGGCCACCGTGACTTTGACGAACGCCGCTTCGAACGCCGCGATGAATACCGCCACGGTGGCGAACGCGGTGGCTGGGACCGCCGCGACTAAACGCCCGAGCAACAACACAAAGACCGGCTTTCAGGCCGGTCTTTGCATTCAGGCTGCGGGGGTGGCCAGCACTTCTGAGCCCAGGGCTTCCAGCAAATCGGGGATGAGCTTTTGCAGTTCGCCGGTGGCAATGGCCACATCGGCATCGAAGTTGTCGTCCTTGCCGTCTGATGCCAAAGACGCAGCAGCTTCAAACACCACATCCAGTACCGCCACCTTTTTGAGCTGCAGCGCTTCGGTCAGCACAAAGGAGACGTGGTCGTTCCAGGTCATGGCCAAGCGGGTGGGCATCTTGCCCTGCGCAATGTGGTCGCTGACCTCGTCCGTGTCCAACGCGTGGCGGGTGTAGCGCACCACGGCCTTGGATTCGTCCGCCGCCTTCAGCTCGCACTCGCGGTCCACGGTAAATCCGGCAGGGGCTTCCTTTTCGGCCAGCCACTGCGCCATGGCTGCTGCCGGGGACACCTGGGTGTCAATCAGCTTCACTGCAAAACTTGGCACCGCGTTGACGAGGCAGGTCAGCACCTCGTCCGCACGGGCCTGGCTGCCCGCGTCCAGCACCATCAGCATGGCCTCGGGGTCTATCCACACCAGGGTGGCGCCCTGTTTGGTGAACGCCATGGGCAAAAGGCTCATGCGGGCGTCTTCGGCAATTTCGCGCGACTCTTTTTTGCCGGGTTTGCGGCCTGTGGTGGCTTCGATCTGGGCAATTTGCTCTTGGGCGCGGCGCTTCACCACCGATGCGGGCAGCACCTTGGACTCGACCATGATTTTGAGAATCCACTGGCCACCCACCACTTCCACCAGCGGGCCATGGGCCACACCACGCGGCTCCACCCAACCCACTGACTTTTCTTGCGAGCCCGCGCAAGCCACAAAACGGGCGGGGTCCAGCGCCTCTTCCAGTTGCGCCACCGTCACGTTCCAGGGGGACAGCATGCGGTACATCATCACGTTCTTGAACACAGATTTCCTTCTTGTTAGCTGCACAGGCTGCGCTGCGCGACTCAGTATTGTCACCGCCCGCGCAGCACGCTTTTTCATGCAACTTTACAAAGCCTTGCGGAGGCCGCACCGGGCCTATACACAAGGCGCGCACACTTCTCCCAGGTCGAAAGCGATCCCGCTCTCACCCCAACCCACTGAAGGAAATAACGATGAAAAAACTGATTCAATCTTTGGTCATTGCTGGTGTGATGGCCACTGCCGGTGCGGCCGCATTCGCACAAATGGGCGACGGCATGATGGGCCACGGCGGCATGCATGGTGATCCGGCCAAGATGGCCCAAATGCACGCCAAGCACCTGGAAGAACTCCGGGCCAAGCTCAAAATCACCGCCAGCCAGGAAGCGGCCTGGAAAACTTTTGCAGACAGCATGAAGCCCCCGACCGACATGGGCAAACGCCCCGACCGCGCAGAACTCGACAAGCTCCCAACGCCGGAGCGCATCGACAAGATGCGTGCCCTGCACAAGGAGCACATGGCTGCGATGGAAGCAGCCATGGACAAGCGTGCCGATGCCACCAAGGCCTTCTACGCCGCGCTCAGCCCCGAGCAGCAAAAGACCTTTGATGCCGAACACGCCAAGATGGGCAAACGCGGTGGCGACGATCGCCAGCACAAAGACACGCACGGCGGCATGGGCGACAAGCCCGCTCCCGCTGCCAAGTAACAGGCCCAACAGGCCCGGCCCCGCCGCTCCAGCGGTGGGCCTCGCAGGCTGATACAGGCCCTGACAGAGTCCGCTCTGCCAGGGCTTTTTTGTGACCTGCGCCAGCCAATCGGTTGACCGGTATCAAGCCGTTAAGATGAAGCTGGCACTACACTTTGACGCTTACCGCCATGCCCACAAACACCCCTCTTCCCACCGCGCCACGGGTCAAAACCATTGGACTGATGCAGCCCCTGGTGTGGCTGGTTCAAGGTGCGCGCGATGTCGTGCAATCGGGTTGGATCAGCATCCTGCACGGTTTGATGATGACGCTGGGCGGCTTTCTCATCATCGCAATTGCGCAGCAGCGTTTCTGGTTGTTGGCCGGAGCCTTGTCGGGATTTATGGTGATTGCCCCAGTGCTGGCTACCGGCCTCTATGCCCTGAGCCGCGCCATCTCGCGCAAGGAAAAAGCCAACTTGGCGGTAGTGCTCAAGACCTGGTTCAACTGGCAGCACAGCCACTTCAACAAATGGGACAACGACTACTGGTGCATGGTGCAGTTCGGCATCCTGCTGGGCGCTGCGGCCACGGGCTGGGTCATCACCTCGGCAGCGCTCATCACGCTCTTGTCCCCCGCGCCCATTCACAACCCCATGGACTTTGTGCAGCATGTGATCCTGGCGCGCGACAACTGGCTGTTTGAAATCTGGCTGGCCGTGGGTGGCTTTTTGGCCGCACCCATGTTTGCCTCCAGCGTGGTGTCCATGCCCTTGCTGTTGGACCGCAAGGTGACGCTGATGCAAGCCATTTCCACCAGTTGGCAAACCGTGTTGCTCAACCCGATTCCGCTGGCGTTCTGGGCCACTTTGATCATGCTGTTCACCATGCTGGGCATTGGCTCGCTGCTGCTGGGCCTGATTGCCGTTATCCCCATGCTGGGACATGCGAGTTGGCATGCGTACAAAGACCTGGTGGACGTATCCGGCCTGGAAGAGCGCGAAGCCTATTCCGCACCCGACAGCCAATTTGGAAACCTGTGATGTTTGGCTTTTCAGAAGAACAGATTGCAACCTTCGGCCTCACCTTCGGGGTGGGCGGGTTCATGCTCTACATGCTGTTCATCATTGGCCACCTGGCCTGGGAGTCCAAGGCCGGGCGCTTTGGCACCTTTGTGATCTTTTTGGGCCTGGCCTTCGGCATGGTGGGCTTTGTGGCCAAGTTCATCATCCAGTGGTTTATCTCTTCCCACTGAAATTGCAATACCGGCTCAGCCGAACGGCTTGATGCCAATCAGCAAGCTATGCAGCCACATGGCAAAGACGCCCGCTACAGCCACACCGATCGCTACCGTCAACACCGTGGCGCCAGGCTTGCCTGCTGGGTACTGAACCGCTTGTGCGCGGTCACGGCGGCGGGCGCTGATGTAATCCAGCACCGCCCAGGCCAACAAGGAACCAAACAGCACCACGTGGTGCAACATGCCATTGGCTAGGAGGTGTGCAAAGGCCCAGGTTTTCACACCCAGCACCATGGGGTGGTGCACCCGCGCTTTGATGCCGTTGCCAGGAACATAGGCCGCTGCCAGAAAGACAAACGCAATCACGTTAAAGAGCGCTGCTGCATGGCGCATGCCCACCGGGGCAATCCACAACACGGTGGGCGTGTCGCGGGCAATACCAAAGCCCCAGACCATCAGGCCAAAGCCCAGCAAGGACAGAACCGAATAGGCAGCTTTGAAGGCATTAGCGCCCACGCGCGCAACGGTGCGGGTGCGCCAGTCATCGGCCACGATGCGCACCGAATGCACACCCAGAAAAATAAACAGACCCAGAATCAGGTACGCCATGGAGTTTCCTCAATCAAGCGCCAATGACGCGGTTTTTGCCTGCGCGTTTGGCCAGGTACATGGCCTGGTCGGCACGCCGTATGGCTTCCATGCCGCTTTCCTCATTGGTAAGCTGGGCAACACCTGCGCTGAAAGTAATCAGTATTTTTTCTGAGCCCGCCAGGAAGAAGCGTTTGGTGAGCTCGCGTTGCAAGCGGGTCATGGCTTCAATGCCTTTTTCAAGCGGAGTGTCGGGCAGCAGAATCACAAATTCCTCGCCACCAAAACGCGCCAGGGTGTCTTGCGGCCGCATGCATTCGCGCGCCACTTGTGCCAAATGGGCCAGTGCCGAGTCACCCATTTCATGGCCCAAGGCGTCGTTGAGTGCCTTGAAGTTGTCTATGTCCAGCAGCGACACGCTCAAGGGTGTCTCCTTGCGGCGCACGGTGGATATTTCACGCTCCAAGGTTTCTTCCAGACCACGCCGGTTCAGTGCCCCAGTCAGGGTGTCGTGCCGGGCTTGGGTGCTGACCCGATCCAACTCCTGGTGCAGCTTGGCAATTTCGGCCTGGGTTTTGTTGGCCTGCTCGCGCATGGTGTTGAGTTCATCGCGGGTGGACTGCGTGTCTTTTGAAATGGCGCGGGTGGCTCCCACCACATCTTTGAGCACCGGTGCGATCTCAGCCAAGGTTTTGGCACTTTCAATCAGGCGGGCACTTTCTTCCAGCTTTTCCTGAAACGACCCGGTGGACTGCGACATCTGCGAGAGGCGTTCAATAAACGCCGCCAACATCTGGCGCATCTCATCGTGGGCTTCGAGTGTTTTTTGTTTGGCGTCTTTTTGTTTGTGGACCACGTCCTTGAGCAGACGTTCCACTTCGTCCAGACGGCGCAAGGTCAAGGGCGGGGCCGACGCAGCTTTGAGCGTGTCCATCTGGCCTTTGAGCCACTGATCATCCACACTGAGGTCACCAATGTTTTCAAACACCAGGTTCAAGAGTTTGAGCAGCGTCTTCTTAATTTCGGCCTGGTCTTCCGCCACAAAAGACAGGCGGTGGCTGTAGGTCACCAGCATTTGCTTGACGGTGGCCACATCCATGCCGGACTGCTTGAGGGCTTTGATGATCTGTGCGCTTTGCTCTACAAAGCGTTCATCGTCTGTTCCCAGCGCAGGCTGGAGGTACTCAATCAGACGGCCCATTTGCGAGAGAAATTCAATCGTCAATGGCGGTGCTGCTTCCGTGGCAGATGAATTGCCCACCGCTGCATGCGGAAGTCCTGACTCTGCAGATGTAGCAGGCACAAAACCCGAATACGCCACCAACGCGGCTCGCACACCATCCCAGTTCATGCGCTCAATGGCCGACTCCAACAAGCCCTTTTGCCGCTGCTGGCCTGGTGTTTTGGCCTGTAGCGCTGCAGCGATGCCGCGCAGCTCCAGCATGGGGAAGTGTTCTACCGAAGGGATGCCTGCAATTTCGTTGTACAGCGCCTTGTAGTTCACAGGGGTAGGTGCGAGCTTTCGCACGGTCAATTGCTTGAGCGTTTCCCTGGCAATTTCAAACGATTTTTTTTCACTCATGACAAGACTACCTGCTGCTTTTTGGGAGAGCGCACGCTGCGAGCCAACGCGTACGAACACCTCCATGTTGCGTAGCGGGGCTGCCCTAGCTCGAAGGCAGAGTATCCGCTTTTTTGGCAAGCCATCGGCAGAAAGCAGCCTGCACGGTCTCACGAGCAAGACCCATCAGCTTTTGAAAAACTGTCAATGCACAAAGCTGTGGATAGATTCAGCACAACAAGCAACTTATCCACAAGCAAAGAACATTCACCAAAGTTATCCAGTTTGTGGAAGCAAGACGAACACCCATGCGCCAACATGTTTCAACGAAGCGTAAGTCCATGATTTCAATACGGAAAAAAGGCTTGTCCACACAAAGCGGCTTTGCTCTATCTACTACTACTACCTTTTATTACATAAAAGAAGACAGTAAGACAGACAAACTCCCCCGCCAAAAACAAAAAAGATGTTGTGCACAGCAGGGCCTTGGGTGGGGGCAATCAAGTAAGATTTGGCTTGTTTCGTTCCGGCGCCTAGCCCTCTTTCTCTTTCCATGTCCGCCAAGTCTTCAGGTTCAAGCCCTGTGCCTATTCCCGCCAGTTTTGAAATCAAGAGTGCCCAGTTGCCTCTGGTGGCGCTGTTTGTCAAAACAAGCAAGCTGGATGTGGTGGCCGCAGACATAGGCAAACAGTTCAGCGCCAACGGGGAGAGCCCCGACTTTTTCGAGCAAGACCCGGTGGTGCTGGACTTCTCCGCATTGCCGCGTGAAGCAGAGGGGGTCGATATCGCTGGCTTGCTGCAAGCAGTCCGTACCTGCCGCCTGGTTCCGGTGGCCTTTCGCTCCGAACCCGCAAGTTGGACGCTCAAGCTGCTGGAAGCAGGGTTGGTGCAGGCACCGGCAGATGTGGCCAAGCCCAAAGCGTCCAAACCAGAGCCCACTGTGCAAACCGTGGTGCGTGAAGTGCCGGGGTCAGGGACGATGGTGATCGACAAGCCCGTGCGTTCAGGCCAGAAGATTTATGCACGCGGTGCCGATCTGGTGGTGCTAGCCATGGTCAACCAGGGTGGTGAAGTGGTGGCCGACGGCAACATCCATGTGTATGCGCCTTTGCGTGGCAAAGCCATGGCGGGTGCGCGGGGCAATGGTGATGCACGCATTTTTTCGCTGTGCCTGGAGCCCGAGCTGATTTCGATTGCCGGTGTGTACCGCACCAGCGAAAACCCCCTGCCTGCGGATGTCGCGGGCAAAGCGGCGCAAGTGCGCCTCTCCAGCGAAGACGGGCAAGACAAGTTGCTCATCGAACCGCTGAAAACATGAATTGAACTATTTACAGGAAAGACAACCCAGCATGGCAAAAATCATTGTGGTGACTTCCGGCAAAGGCGGCGTGGGCAAGACCACCACCAGCGCCAGTTTTGCAACTGGTCTGGCTTTGCGTGGCCACAAAACGGCGGTGATCGACTTCGATGTGGGCCTGCGTAATCTGGACCTGATCATGGGCTGTGAACGCCGTGTGGTGTACGACCTGATCAACGTGATCCACGGGGAAGCCAATCTCAACCAGGCCCTCATCAAAGACAAGCAGTGCGACAACCTGTTTGTGCTGGCCGCCTCGCAAACACGCGACAAAGATGCCCTCACGCAAGACGGCGTGGAAAAGGTGCTGACCGACCTGGCCGGCATGGGCTTTGACTACATCGTGTGCGATTCACCCGCCGGCATTGAAACCGGTGCCTTGATGGCCATGCACTTTGCCGATGAGGCGTTGGTGGTCACCAACCCCGAAGTGTCTTCGGTGCGCGACTCTGACCGCATCTTGGGCATGTTGTCCAGCAAGACCAAGCGTGCCATGGAAGGCAGTGACCCCATCAAGGAACACCTGCTGATCACCCGCTACAACCCCGCACGCGTAGACCAAGGCCAGATGCTGTCCTTGGATGACATCAAAGACATCCTGCGCATCCCGCTGATCGGTGTGATCCCTGAGAGCGAATCGGTGCTGCAGGCATCCAACCAGGGCGTGCCTGCGGTGCATCTGCAAGGCAGCGATGTGTCTGAAGCCTACAAGGACGTGATTTCCCGCTTCTTGGGAGAAGACAAGCCCATGCGCTTTATCGATGCTCCCAAACAAGGCTTGCTCAAGCGTCTGTTCGGAGGGAAATAAGCCATGTCGTTTCTTTCCTTTTTGCTCGGCGAAAAAAAGAAGACGGCCGGTGTTGCCAAAGAGCGCCTGCAGATCATTCTGGCGCACGAGCGCAGCGGTCGCAGTGCGGCAACGCCCGATTACCTGCCCGACTTGCAGCGTGACCTGGTGGCAGTCATCAGCAAGTACATCAACATCAATCCCAACGACATCAAGGTCAACCTGGAGCGCCAGGATAACCTCGAAGTGTTGGAAGTGAAGATTGAGCTGCCAGACGTCCGTTAAAGGGCTGTGATGGAAACTGAAACCGCTGCGGCGGTTTCAAGCCTTATGCGGGTACCGACAGCCGCTCCATCAGCTTGCGTTTGACGTCCAGATCGGAATCGCTGTCCGTGTACTTGCTAGCGATCTCGCGGATTTCATCCTGAATGTCCAGGAACGCATCCACCATGTCGGGGTCAAAGTGTGTGCCCCTTCCCTCGCGGAGGATGGCAATGGCTTTCTCGTGTGGCATGCCTTCCTTGTAGACCCGGCGGCTGATCAAGGCGTCGTACACGTCGGCGAGCGCCATCACGCGGGCAGAGATGGGAATATCTTCCCCACTTAGGCCTTCCGGGTAGCCTGAGCCATCCCATTTTTCCTGGTGTCCGTAGGCTATTTCTTTGGCGATGGACAGGAAATCCACTTTCAAACCCAGGATATTTTCTGCCGCCTGGATCGCATCGCGTCCCAGCGTGGTGTGGGTTTTCATGATCTCGAATTCATCCGGATCAAAGCGCCCGGGCTTGAGCAGGATGCGGTCCGGGATACCGACCTTGCCAATGTCATGCAGGGGCGCCGATTTGTAAATCATCTCGATCATGGAGTCGGTCAAGAACACACTGAAGCGTGGATGGCTTTTGAGTTTGGTGGCAAGCGCCTTGACATAAAACTGGGTGCGGCGAATGTGGTTGCCCGTATCGGAATCGCGTGTTTCTGCCAAGGAAGCCATGGCCTGAATCGTCACGTCCTGGATGGCGCTGATTTCGCGTGTGCGCCGGGCCACTTCGCTTTCGAGGTATGCGGTTTTGTCGGTCAAAAAATCGGCATAGGCTTTGGCCGCCAAGTGGGTCTTAACGCGCGCTTCCAGAATGGGTGGGCTGATGGGTTTGGTGATGTAGTCCGATGCACCCAGACTCAAGCCCTTGCGTTCATCCTCCACCTCGGATTTGGCAGTGAGAAAGATGATGGGAATGTGGGTAGTAAGTGGGTTGCTGCGCAGGTGTTGGCAGACTTCGTAGCCGTCCATTCCCGGCATCATCACGTCCAACAAAATCAGATCTGGGGGGGCTTCTGACAAGGCAATCTTCAAAGCCTTTTCGCCATTGATGGCGACGCGAACCCGGTAGTCTTTTTTGAGCAGATTGCTCACCAAGGTGAGGTTGTCTGGCGTGTCGTCCACAACCAGCACGGTTGGTTTATCCCCCGCTTCCAAGCTACTCATTGCAATGCCTTTATATTGATTTCGCACCTTGGTGACGGATGCATAAACATCCATCACCGGTTCGCTGTGAGAAATATTATTAGCCTGCAAATAGGCAAGTGCAATGTTTCTGCTCAGTGAAAGCGGATCTTTGTCACGGCACTGTGACACCGGCGGCAATCAACAAACGGATAACGTCTGATCCGATGTTTACGGGGTGGAGAACTCTTGTGCCGCCCCGAGCTTGCCGTGCTCACCGTAGCTTTGTTCAAAGAAATAAGTCCTTTCGCGACGGAACAGCACAATGCTGCTGGCCCGCGTGCCGTAGCTCGGCGATGCCACAAAGGTGGCTGAGAGTGTGCGTTCCAGTTCCAGCGAGACCCCCGTGCGGGGCAGTGCATCTTCTTGGGCCTGCTGTGGGTCTTGCAACAGGGGCAGCAAGTCATCCACGCTGGTGCGTCCATCTACACAACACTGGTGCAAGCCTGTGGTGAGCCGCTGCAACTTGGGCCAGGGCGTGCCAAAGTCCGCATTCGACACCGCACCAATTCCAGGTTCTAAAGTCAAAACCCGCTTGTGGCGGCTTTCCAGACCTAGCAGTGCGTGCCCATCCCACAGCAAAAGGTTGAAGGGGTTGTATTGGTCAGCCTGCGCAGCAAGAGCGTCCAGGTAGCTGCGCGCGTCCATATTGCCTTGCAAGAACCCAGTGGTTAGCGCACCACGTGACGGTTTGGGTCGTGGGTCTACCGCAGGCAGGCGGTAATTGGTCAACGCCGCCAGACGGCCGCATGGGCCCACGCCAAGCCATGTGCCGCCGGCTTCCAAGTCTTTGCCCGCCAACACCTTGCCGCCGTCCCACCAGTGCAGCGCTTGCGTGGGGCGTGCGTAAAACTCATCGCGGTTGCCCAGCAACAGCAAAGGCGTATCGCTGTCCGGTTGCCAATTCCAGGCGATCAGGCACATAGCTTATGGGTTTGAAATGGATGGAATTCAGGCAACAGCCAGTGCCGTTTTATCCACCACCCGCCGCAGCACAAAGCTGGAGTGAACGCCTGTGACTCCGGTGATGCGGGTGAGTTTTTCCAGCAACAAGGTCTGGTAGTGGTCCATGTCACGCACCGCCACCTTGAGCTGGTAGTCCGCGTCCTGGCCGGTAATCAACAGGCATTCCAGGACCTCGGGCAGCACCGCTACCGAGGCTTCAAAGTTGGCAAAACGCTCCGGTGTGTGCCGGTCCATGGAAATATGCACCAGTGCCATCAAGGTCAGACCCAGCTTGCGTGCATCCAGCAAGGCTCTGTACCCGACGATCAGCCCGGACTCCTCCAGCGCACGTACCCGGCGCAGGCAGGGCGAGGGTGACAGGCCAATGCGGTCGGCCAGGTCCTGGTTGTTGATGCGCCCATCCGTTTGCAGGATTTCCAAAATTTGCCGGTCATAGCGGTCTAGCGTCATGTGTTTTCCACAGTTTTCTAAAATATTGGCAGAGTATGCCAAAAATTACCAAAACACGCGCAACAACGCAATCGCCTGCCGGTGCTTGCCACATACACTTTATTCATCTGTCATCCACAGCACACCAAAGCAAGACCGGCCACAAGCCCCGCTTGCGCAGCCCCACCCCACAAGGGCAGGCATTGCAAAGTCCAACCCCCGGCGCGCCCACTAGCCCCGGGGGTTTGTCTTTTGTGGGAATTGTTTGGGGCTTCCGCTATAACTTGTTCATCTGCTTGAACCGAGTTGCACCATGACCCACGAACCCCGCCTCACCACCGCATTGCGCACCCTTCTGAACGCCCACCGCGTGGCCGCCTTGGGCACGTTGGGAGAAGACGGCAAAGCCTTTGTGTCCATGGTCCCCTATGCCATCGATGCATCCACCGGCACGCTGGTGCTTCACGTGAGCGGATTGGCAGCCCATGCGCGCAATCTGGAACGCAACCCCCACGTTTCCTTGCTGGTGGTGCAGGCGGAGGTGGCTGGTGAGCCAGTGCACGCCCTGCCGCGTGTCACGTTGGAGGGCTTGGCATCTGTGCCAGCAGTGGACAGCGCTGAATGGAGCAGCGCCCGCAACGCTTATTTGGCCCGCTTTCCAGATGTGGAGTACATGACCCAGCTGGGTGACTTCCGCTTCGTCACCATTGCTGTGACTGCAGCCCGCCAGGTGGCCGGTTTTGGCGCGGCCCGGTCCATTGACGCGGAGGAGCTGGCCCAGGTGCTGCGCAGCGCAACCTGAGTTACTTGCCTTCTACAAAGGCAATCATCATGCGCGCCACATGCAAGCCGTCGTGGTCGTGGGCCAGGCTGTTGACGCCATTGTTGTAAAGGTCTTCGCCCAGGCGCTCGCGGCGTTTGCCCATCAAAAAGGCGCTGTACTCTTTCACAAACTCCGGGTGGCCCTGCACGCAAAACACCTCTTCGCCCACCGCATACCCGGCCACTGGGCAATGCGCATTGCTGGCCAGCAGCACCGCGTTTTCGGGTAGTTCCAGCACCTGATCCTGGTGGCTTACCAGCAGGGCTAACTTGTTGTCTTCCGGTGCCAGCGGCAGGTCTGCGGCATGCCAGTCATAGGACATGCGCCCCACCCCCCAGCCTTGCGGTGCGCGGCCTACCTTGGCACCCATGCACAGCGCAATCAACTGGTGGCCAAAGCAAATGCCCAGCAGCTTCTTCTTTTGTTCCAGAAGTTCGGAGACGCGGCGGCGCAACTCCAGTACCCAAGGCTCATCCGAAAACGAATCGGCCTTGCTGCCGGTGAGCAGCACCGCGTCGTAACCATCGAACGATTCCGGGTACTCCTGGTTCGGTGTGTAAAACACATCGAACTCCCAATCCGCGGCCCCCGCATCCTGGAACAGGCGCACAAACATGGCGCTGTAGCCCTTGTAGAGGGGGGTCACCTCTGGCGCGAGATCGTCGTTTTCAAGAATGCAGAGTTTCGTCATAAGGCGCTATTTTCCACGTGTTTTTGTAACCGTGTTACATTAGCGGGTCGCTTCAAGCGAACAGACTGTGCACATCTGCGGTTTGCCACCCGAGCAAAACATCTCACGCAACGCTGCACCGGCCCCCGGCAGAGGGGTCGTCCGTTTAGCAATTTCCAGCGTCCCGCACCAGCACTCTCACGGCAAAAGCGGTTTTATCCCTTTACCTGTATTTCCTGCACACAGTCCCTGCCAGCGACACGTGCCTTAGTTTTTTCATGATTCAGAACAATAATTTTTCGCGACCCTCAGCGGTCACCATTGGCAAATACCGCGTTGCGGCTTGCCCCCAAGTCCTGGACACCGGCCGCTTTGCCGCCCAGGTTTCCATCGCCAGCGGCAGTGGCAGCGCCTCTACCGACCGTGTCATGCGCTTCTGCGATGACTTCTCCACTCACGATGCCGCAGCCCACTACGCGTTGGCCCAGGGCATCGAATGGGTACACCAGACTACCCGTTTCCACTAAAACAAACGATAATCGAAGGCTCAAGGACGAAACCATGGCTAAAGAAGAACTGATTGAAATGATGGGTGTTGTGAACGAAGTGCTGCCTGACACGCGCTTTCGCGTCACGCTGGACAACGGACACCAACTCATCGCCTACTCTGCCGGCAAGATGCGCAAGAACCACATCCGCATCCTGGCGGGTGACCGCGTGTCGCTCGAGTTGTCGCCCTACGACCTGAGCAAAGGCCGCATCAACTTCCGCCACATCGAAGGCCGCGGGCCCATGACACCACGCCGTTCCTAAGCAACGGCCCCCAACAGCCGCTCACCCGAGCGGCTTTTTTTTCGCCCCCACTTTCTCCAAAGGACAAGCCCATGTCACTCAACCCCGTCATTTCCTTGTTGGGGCGCCGCTTGCGCCTGGCCGTCATCGGCGGTGGCCCCGGCTCCTTCATTGGCGCCATGCACCGCCAGGCCGCGCGTCTGGATGACCGCTACGACCTGGTGGCCGCTTGCCTGTCATCCAACCCCGACAAATCGGTGCAAGCCGCGCGTGAGCTAGGCCTGCCCGCAGAGCGCTGCTACGGCAGTGGCGAGGCGCTGATCGCCGCTGAGGCGGCACGTGCCGACGGCGTGGACGTGGTGGCCATCATGACGCCCAACGACGGCCACTTCCCACTGTCCATGGCCGCGCTCAACGCGGGCATGGATGTGATCTGCGACAAGCCCATGACCAACACACTGGCCGAGGCCGAGGCGCTGCATGCGCGTGTGCAGAGCAGCGGCCTGGTGTTTTGCCTGACCCACAACTACACCGGTTACCCCATGGCCCGCCAGGCGCGCGCCATGATTGCCGACGGGCAACTGGGCGACATCCGCCTGGTGCAGGTGGAATACGTGCAGGGCGGCCGTGCCATGCCCGGCGTGTCGCGTTCACCGTGGAAGGACGACGCCACCCGCGGCGGCCCCTCGCTGGTGATGGGCGACATCGGCACCCACGCCCACAACCTGTTGCGCTTCATGACCGGACTGGACGTGGCCGAGGTGGCCGCCGAAGTGGGCACCGTGGTGCCCACCCGCACTACGCACGATTACGCCGGTGCCCTGCTGCGCATGAACAACGGCGCACGCGGCAGCTTCTGGGTGACCCAGGCCGCCACCGCGGTGGAAAACGGTTTGCGCATCCGCATCAGCGGCTCCCTGGGCACGCTGGAATGGCAGCAAGAGCAACCCCAGGCGCTCAGCTTCAAACCGGCCAACGCGCCTGCGCAAGTGCGCACACCCAATGGCCCCGGCACGCTGCCTCTGTCGGCGCATTCGTCACGCATCGTGGCCGGTCACCCCGAGGGCTTTCACGAGGCCTTTGCCAACCTGTATTCCGACGCTGCCGAAGCCATTGCCGCACGCCGCGCGGGCCAGCCTGCCAACCCGCTGGCCCTGCATTTCCCGAATGCCACCGACGGGCTGTTGGGCGTGCGCTTTGTGGATGCAGTCATCCGCTCCAGTGCGGCCAATGGGGTGTGGACGGCGGTTTAAAGCGGCTGCGCGGGGGCTAGGCGCTGGGCATCCCCGCTGCCTGCCCCGGCCTGCGCGTGGCACACATACACCGTTGCTTTTTCTCCGGTGGGCGCGGTGTACTGCTCCAGTACCGCTTGCCGTGCAGCGTCCACCAGAGTATTGGGCATCAGGGCCACCACGCAGCCGCCAAAGCCGCCACCCGTCATGCGCGCACCGCCTGCGCTGCCAATCACGGTTTGCAGGATGTCCACCAGGCGGTCTATGGGCGGCACGGTGATGGCAAAGTCATCGCGCATGGAGGCGTGTGACGCAGCCATGAGGCGGCCCATGGTCTGGATGTCATTGGCGGCCAGTGCCTTGGCGGCGTCCAGGGTGCGCTGGTTTTCGGTCACGATGTGGCGGGCACGCATGAAGATCAGTTCACCCAGCGAGCCACGCTCTTGCACGAGTTGCGCTTCGCTCACATCGCGCAACGCCTTCACACCGTAGTGCCGGGCCGCAGACTCGCACTGCTGGCGCCGCGTGTTGTATTCGCTGTCCACCAGCCCGCGCTTGACGTGGGAGTGCACGATCACCACCGCCATGTCCTGCGGAATGGGTACCTCCAGCGTGCCCAGGGAGCGGCAGTCAATCAGCAAGGCGTGGTTTTCCACGCCGAGTGCGGAAATGAGCTGGTCCATGATGCCGCACTTGCAGCCCACAAAATCGTTCTCGGCCTGCTGTGCCACGAGCGCCAGCTCGGTGCGGGTGAGCGTGTCGAGCCCGAACAGGTGCTTGAAAGTCTGGCCCACCGCCACCTCCAGCGACGCGGACGAAGACAGTCCCGCCCCTTGCGGAACGTCGCCGGTCACCACCATGTCCACACCGCCCAGGGCATGGCCGCGCAGCATCAGCATCTGCACTACGCCGCGCACGTAGTTGGCCCAGGGCTTGTCGGCGGAATGCGCAATGGGCGCGTCCAGAGAGAAGCGGTCTTCCTGGCCGTCGATGTCCAGCGCCAGCACGCGCACCTGCCGGTCGGACCGGGGCGCAGCGGCGATCAGGGTTTGGTAATCAATCGCGCAGGGCAGCACGAAACCGTCGTTGTAGTCGGTGTGCTCGCCGATCAAATTCACGCGGCCCGGCGCGCGGATCAGCGCCTCAGGGGCGCGGGCAAATTGCTGCGTGAAAGCGGACTGCACGCGGTCCAGCAGGGCTTGGGGGGTGTGGGGCATGGGGCTCAATCGGGGGTGGATGCTAGGTAGTGCACGGCGGGCACGGCGCGCAGGCGCGCGGCGGCTTGCTCGGGTGTGAGGTCGCGCTGCGCCTCGGCCAGCATTTCGTAACCCACCATGAATTTGCGCACCGTGGCCGAGCGCAACAGCGGCGGGTAGAAGTGCGCATGCAACTGCCAATGCGCTTGCGTGGATGGGGCGGCGGATTGCGCTTCAAACGGTGCGCCGTGCCAGCCCATGGAATACGGAAAGGACGTTTGGAACAGGTTGTCGTAGCGCGTAGTCAGCGCCTTGAGCGCAACGGCCAGGTCGTCGCGCTGGGTGTCGCTGAGCTGCGGCATTTGCGTCACCGCAAAGCGTGGCAGCAGCAGGGTCTCAAACGGCCAGGTGGCCCAGTAGGGCACGATGGCCAGCCAGTGCGGGGTTTGCACCACCACGCGCTCGCCATCCGCCTCACGTTCGGCCAGGTCCAGCAGCAGTGCGCTGCCATGGGCTGCAAAGTAGGCGCGCTGCTGCGCGTCTTCCACAAAAGCTTCGTTGGGCAAATGCCCGGTGGCCCAGATCTGGCCGTGCGGATGCGGTTGCGAGCAACCCATGACCGCGCCCTTGTTCTCAAACACCTGCACCCAGGCGTGGTGCTGGCCCAGCTCGGCGGTTTGCACGCACCAGGTGTCCACCACCTGCCGGATGTCTGCCTCTGGCAGCTCCGGCAAGGTCTTGCTGTGGTCCGGCGAAAAGCAGATCACCTGGCTGGTGCCGCGTGCCTCTTCCACTTGGAACAGCGGGTCGTTGCTGCGCGGTGCCGCTGGCACCTGGGGCAGCAGCGCGGCATGGTCGTTGGTGAAGACAAAGGTGCCGGTGTACTGCGGGTTGGTGTCCCCGCTCACACGTTGATTGCCTGCACACAAATAGCAGCCCGGGTCATACGACGGCAAGCGCTCTGCTGAGACGACTTCCTGCTGGCCCTGCCAGGGGCGCTTGCTACGGTGGGGCGATACCAGCACCCATTCGCCGGTGAGCGGGTTGCGTCGGCGGTGCGAATGTTCGGTGGGGATGAAAGCGGTGTTCATGGCTGGTAGCCCTCCGGGTTGTTGGATTGCCAGCGCCAGGTGTCGGCGCACATGGCGTCCACGCCCAACCGGGCCTGCCAGCCCAGCTCAGTCAGGGCCTTGGCCGGGTCTGCCCAGTAGGCGGCCAGGTCACCGGCGCGGCGTGGCTCGATGGTGTGCGGCAGCGGGTGCCCGCAGGCGGCCTCAAAGGCGCGCAGCATTTCCAGCACGCTCAAGGGTTTGCCACGGCCCAGGTTGTAGGTGTGAAAGCCCGCGCGGCCATGGCCCTTCTGGCAGGCCAGCAAATGGCCTTCGGCCAGGTCCATCACATGGATGTAATCGCGCAGGCCGGTGCCGTCGGGCGTGGGGTAGTCGTTGCCAAATACCTGCAGTGCAGGCCGTCGGCCCACAGCCACTTGTGCGATGAAGGGCATCAGGTTGTTGGGAATGCCGCGCGGGTCTTCGCCCATGCTGCCGCTGGGGTGGGCGCCCACCGGGTTGAAGTAGCGCAGGGCGGTGAGGGACCAACCCGGCTCGCTGGCGGCCAGGTCGCGCAGCATGGTTTCCACCATCCATTTGGAGCGGCCATAGGGGTTGACTGGGCCCTGTGCGGCGTCTTCGCGCAGCGGCATGTGCGTGGACTCGGCATACACCGTGGCCGAGGAGCTGAACACCAAAGTGCGCACGCCCTGTTTGCGCATGGCTTCCAGCAAGGCCAGGCTGCCTTGCACGTTGTTGTCGTAATAGGCCAGCGGCTCGCGCACCGACTCGCCCACCGCCTTGAGGCCAGCGAAGTGGATGACGGCGTCAATGGCGTGTTCTTTGAGCGTGCGCTGCAGCAGTGCGCCGTCGCGCACATCGCCTTCCACGCACACCGGGCGCTCGCCTGCCAGTGCGGCGATGCGGTCCAGCACCTGGGGCTGGCTGTTGCAGAAGTTGTCCAGCACCACGGCGCGTATGCCCGCTTGCATGAGGCACAGCGTGGTCAGGCTGCCGATATAGCCCGCGCCACCGGTGACGAGGATGTTCATGCGCTGGGCCCTGCCTTGTGCAGTTCCACCACAAAGGCCATCTCGGCACCCGCGCGGGGCATGGGCAGTCCGGCATGGGCCAGCCAGGCACCGTCAAAGGCCACGCCCTCGGTGCGCAATGCCTCGAATACGGGCGCGGTGCCATGCATGCCCGCAGCCGGGTTCACGCCTTCGGGCAGCAACTGGCGGGCGGTGTAGCGTGCCGCCGTGTCCAGCATGGGCAGGCGCAGCGGGGGCACGTAGCGGTGGTCGGTGGGGGCCACGCGGTACACCAGTACCACCACATGGTTGGCATCCGCATCGCCGTGCGCCTGCCACACCAGGCCGTCTTCGCCACGGCCGGTCCAGACCTGACCGCTGTGCAGGCGGTCGCGTAAGCGTTTGTAGAACGCAATCCAGGCCTTGAGCTCGGCGGTGTCGGCGGCATCCAGGTGGCGCACATCCAGCTCCACGCCCAAGTGCCCAGGCAGGGCCACTGCTGCGCGGAAGGCCATGCTCTGGGTGCGTCCGGTGGTGTGCGCGGGTGCGGTGCCCACGTGCGCGCCCATGATCTCAGGCGGGAAGAATTGCAGGAAGCCGCGCTGGATGTTGATGCGCGAGAGCGCGTCAATGCAGTCGCTGGTCCAGACGCGGTGGGTGTATTGCAGCACCGCAAAGTCGATGCGCCCGCCGCCGCCCGAGCAGCTTTCAATTTCCAGCGCGGGGAAGGCCTGACGTAGACGCTGCATCAGCGCATAGGCGGCCCGCACCTGCGCGTGGTAGCCCGGCGCTCCGTTGGCAAGGCCCGCGGTGGTGAGGTCGCGGTTGTGGTCCCACTTGATGTAGGCGATGGGGTGGCGCGCGAGCAGCGCAGCCATTTTCTCGAACAGGTAGTCGCTCACCTCGGGGCGGGAAATGTCCAGCACCAACTGGTTGCGCGCAGTGATCAGCGGCCGCCCGGCGAGCTGCAAGGCCCAGTCGGGGTGGGCGCGGAACAACTCGCTGTCGGGGTTGACCATTTCGGGCTCGAACCACAGGCCGAACTCCATGCCCAAACCGTTGACGTGGGCAATCAGCTCGCCCAGGCCTTCGGCAAATTTGGTTTCGTCCGGCCACCAGTCGCCCAGCGCGGCGCGATCGTGGTGGCGGCCATGGAACCAGCCGTCGTCCAGCACAAAGCGCTCCACGCCCACGGCGGCAGCCGCCGTGGCCAGCTCTTTGACCGGGCCGGGGTGCACATCAAAGTAAAAGCCTTCCCAGGTGTTGAGGTGCACCGGGCGGGCGCGCATGCGGCCCTGGTCCCACGGCAGGCGCCTGCGCAGTTCGGTATGGAAGTTGGCAGCCAGGCCGTTGCAACCGGCGGTGGAGCAGCTGGCAATCCACTCGGGTGTGTCCCAGCTCTGGCCGGGTTGCAGCAGGCATTCGCCCGGGGCCAGCCACTCGCCCATTTGCCACTGGTACTGGCCGTCGTGCAGCCACTCGATGCTTTGCTGGTGGTTGCCCGACCAGGCCAGGTGCGCGCCGTAGACCAGGCCGCTGAAATCGGTAGCGCCTTCGGTAAGCACCACCGCACCCGGAAAGCAGTCGTGCGAGGTGCGGCCCCGGCGGCTTTCGCGCTTCCAGATAGCGCGGGCCAGCGGGTCGTTTTTCTCGATGAACTCGTTCACATGCTGGCCGGCGTAGTAGCGCACGGTCTTGCTGTGGCCGGGCAGGGGCAGGGTGCCAGCCGCAAGCCATTGCACATCCAAGGTGCTGGTGCCCCGGTTGGTGATTCGGGTGGAGAGCGTGAGCACATCGCTGTCGTGCTGCAGGTCCAGTCGCACTTGCAGCTCCAGCTGCGCCACCTCGTCCAGCAGGGTCAGCGTGGCCGCTTGGCCGGGGCGTTGCCATTCCACGCTGCACTGCGTGAAGCGCTGCGCAAAGTCCTGGCCCTGGCGGTGCGCCAGCAGCGCGGACTGGCCAAACCAGCCTACGCCAAAGCTGGGCACCAGGGTCAGCGGCTGGTCAAAGTCCAGCATGTAGGAGGGCAGGGGCCGGGTGTCGCGCAGGCCGCTGCCGGTGCAGGGCGCATCGGGCAGGCGCGGGCCCCAGTAGCGCCACAAGGGCGCTTCGTTGGGAAGTAGTTCCAGCACCAGGCTGCTGTGGGCGCTGTGCAAGCTGAGGTAGGAAGAAGAGGTGGACATGGGTGCGTGGGGATAGGGTTGTGAAAAGGAAGCGGCCTGAAAGCAATCAGCCATGGGCTGTGTGGGTGTGCCAGATGGCCATGCCAAACGGCTCCAGGTTCGCGCCGCCCAGCACCGGCGTTGCCGCTTCGCTGGGTGTGAAGTGCACCGCTTGCGCGGCAAAGTTAAAGGCCCATACCGTGTGGCCCCGGCGGTTGATGCGCAGGGTGTCTGGCAGGTCGTGCACCGGCAGGCCTGCTGCTTGGGCAATGCCGCGCAGCCAGTGGCGCCAGGCCGCGTCTTCCAGCCAGGTGGCGGCGCTGTGGAAGCGGCCGCACTGCGCCACTGCGGGCTTGCCATCGGCAAAGTACGCCACGGCGTGCGCGCCCTGCAGCGCCCAGTCTTCGCGCCAGCGGGTGGCGGCAAATGGTGCTTCAGGTGCCTTGCCGTGGTTGAACGCAACAGGCTCTTGCCAGCCCGGCGGCAAGGAGGCCACACGCAAGGTGCGCAGGCCGGTGAGCGCCTCCAGGCCTTGGGGCGCGGTGTCTGCATCGCGGCGTGCTTGGTTGGGCAGCTGAAAGTGCGCGGTCTTGGATGCCGCACGCGGGCCGAACACCACCTGTGCCGAGGTGCTGGCAAGCGTCTGCAAGAGCGCGTCGGACACATGCAGCTGGGCGGGCAGCACCACCAGGCGGTAGGTGTCCAGTGGAGTGCCGGGCTCCACGATGTCCACGTCCAGGCCCAGGCGGCGCAGTGCGCTGTAGAGGCGAAAGCTCAGTTCCAGCGCGTTGTAGTCGGCACCCTGGCGCTGGATCTGCGCCATCCACAAGGATTCGTAATCCAGCACCAAGGCCACGTCTGCGCGCGGCAAGGGTGCAGGCGTTTGGGCCAGCGTGCTGGCGGGGGGCTGTGGTGTGCCGGTGGCGCGCAGCACGGTTTGGATGTCGTGCGACACCTGCGCGGCTTCTACCGCGCCCTGGTCTTCGGTGGAGTCCGGGCGCAGCAGCCCGGCGTGCATTTGCTCTTGCGCAAACGGGGCCTGGCGCCAGCGGAAGTAGCTCACCAGCTCTGCGCCATGGGCAAAGGCCTGCCAGGTCCACAGCCGCACCATGCCGTCGTGCGGCGCGGGGTTCCACTGCGCCCAGTTCACCGGGCCGGGTTGCTGCTCCATCACCCACCAACGCCCGCCCTGGCACATGCCGCGGTACAGGTCGTGGTGAAACGATGCGATGTCGGGGTGGCCGGTGCGAGCCCACTGCACTTTTTCTTCCGCTGTGAGAAAGAAGTTCTGGGTAAAGCCCAGCGGGTAGCTGTCCCAGGTGGCGATGTCCAGGCTGCGCGCCACCGCGTGGTGGTTGAACTCGGTGAAAAAGCCCATGAAGTTGTGCGACACCGGCCGCCCCGGCGAGAGGGCACGCAGGATGTCCACCTGCTCGCGGTTGAAGGCGTCTACCTCGCTGGAGGCAAAGCGCCGCCAGTCCAGCACATGCGAGGGGTTGGCCTCGGTCACGGTCAGGACGGGTAGGTCCACCTCGTCAAAGCGCCGGTAGGTCTGGCTCCAGAAGGTGGTGCCCCAGGCGGCGTTGAGCGCATCCACATGGCCGTAGCGCGCTGCCAGCCAGCGCCTAAAGCCCGCTGTGGCCGCAGCCGAGGTGCTGAGCACGGTGTCGTGGCAGCCGTATTCGTTGTCGGTTTGCCAGGCCAGCACAGCGGGGTGCTGGCCGTAGCGCTGGGCCACCGACTGCGTGATGCGGCGCGACTCCGCGCGGTAGCGCGGGCTGGAAAAACAGTAGTGCCTGCGCGAGCCAAACCTGCGCGGCTGGCCGTGGAGGTCTGAGGCCAGGATGTCTGGGTGCGCGTCCACCAGCCACTTGGGCGGCGTGGCCGTGGGGGTGCACAGCACGATGGACAGGCCCTCGGCATGCAGGGTCTCTATGGCGCGGTCCAGCCAGCTCCAATCGAAGTGGCCCGGATTGGGCTCGATCTTGCTCCACGCAAATTCTGCAATCCGCACCACGCCAATGCCCATGGCGCGCATGCGCCGCGCGTCATCCGCCCACCAGGCCTCAGGCCATTGTTCGGGGTAGTAGCAAACACCCAGTTGCATGGTCGCGCCTTTGGGTTCAGAGCACGGGGGCAATGGCCACGTCCGGGTGGGGCACGCGGCGCTCCAGCGCATAGCGGTCGGACTTGAACACATGCAGCGCCGCGCTGGGCAGCGCAATGGCAATGCGCTGGCCCGCCTCGGCATGGGTGTGGCCGGGGGCTTTGACCACCAGCGGCTCGTCGGGCACATCGCCCTGCAGGTAGAGGTAGGTGGACTCGCCCAGGCGCTCTTGCCACTGCACCTGGCGCACGATGGATTGGGTGGAGGTGCCCAAGAGCGCGTGTTCGGGGCGCACGCCGATGGTCACCTTTTCGCCCGGCTGCAGCGCGCTGGCGTCCACCATGGCTTCAATGGTTTCGCCGCTGGCCAGGCGGATGCGGGCCAGTTGCCCGGTGCCGCTCTCCAGCGTGCCATGCAGGAAGTTCATTTTGGGTGAGCCGATAAAGCCCGCCACAAACATGTTGCGGGGGCTGTGGTACAGCTCCAGCGGCGAGCCCACCTGGGCCACGCTGCCTTCGCGGGTAACGGCCTCGCCGGTGTTGAGCAGCAAAATTTTGTCAGCCAGCGTCATGGCTTCCACCTGGTCGTGGGTGACGTAAATGGTGCTGGCCTTGCCAAAGTCGCGGTGGATTTTGGCAATCTCAAAACGGGTTTGCACGCGCAGGGCGGCGTCCAGGTTGGACAGGGGTTCGTCAAACAAAAACACCCCGGGCTCGCGCACGATGGCGCGGCCAATGGCCACGCGCTGGCGTTGCCCGCCCGACAGGGCCTTGGGCTTGCGGTCCAGCAGGGCCTCCAACTGCAGCACGCGGGCGGCTTCGTTCACCTTTTGGCGGATGGTGCCTGCGGCCACACCGGCGAGCTGCATGCCAAAGGCCATGTTGTCGTACACGCTCAGGTGCGGAAACAGCGCGTAGCTCTGGAACACCATGGCCACCCCGCGCTGGGCCGGGGGCACTTCGTTCATGCGCTGGCCCCCAATCAGCAGCTCCCCGGCAGAAATGTCGTCCAGCCCGGCAATGGAGCGCAAGAGCGTGGATTTGCCGCAGCCCGAGGGCCCCACAAACACGCAGAACTCGCCTTGTTTCACATGCAAGTTCACGTCGCGCAGGACGTGGATGTTGCTCAGGTAGGTTTTGTAGATGGACTTGAGTTCGATGCTGGACATAGGGCCTCGATGAAAGTGGTGGCGCAATGCAACGCCGTGCTGGAAGTGGCGAATTATTTGACTAACGCGTGTTAGATGCAAGCAGGTGAAAACCCTAGGTTTCATTGCCTGATAAATCCACAATATGAAAAACAAACGTTTGCATAGGTGTTTGTCCCAATGTATTTGATTTGAATCGCAGAAATAATCCCGGTCATCTAACGCGTGTTAGCCAAATTTCAACCTTCCGAAACGAGACCAGCCATGCATGCCCTGCCTGATCCCCGCCCGCCAGCAGACCCGGTTTTCCACAAACCGCTGCATGCGTTCAGCCCCTCGCGCCGGGCCGAAACCCTGACCGGGTGGGCGCTGCTGCTGCCCGCATTCATCGGGTTTCTGGTGTTCTATGCCACGCCCACGCTGCGCGCCATCGAGATCAGCTTTACTGACTGGAACCTGCTGCGCACCCCCAACTTCGTGGGCCTGGACAACTACGCCCGCTTGCTCGAAGACGGCAAGTTTTGGAACGGCATGAAGCTGTCGGCCTACTACGTGCTGCTCAACATCCCGGCGCAAACCATCTTGGGCCTGTTTCTGGCAGTGGCCATGGACCGACTGACCCGCTCGCTGTTTGTGAAAGCGGTGGTCTTGCTGCCCTACCTGCTGTCCAACGTGCTGGTGGCCATGATCTGGCTGTGGATGCTGGACCCGCTGCTGGGCATGGTGAACCACTACTTTGCTGCGGTGGGTATGGACCGCCAGCCCTTCTTTGGCGGGGTGGACCAGGCGCTGTTCACGGTGGCCGGGGTGAATATCTGGCGCCACATGGGGTTGGTGGCCATGCTGTTCTTGGCCGGGCTGCAAAACATTCCACGCCATTTGTACGAGGCCGCCGCGCTGGAAGGGGCAACCGAGTGGCAGATGTTCCGCCGCGTCACGTTGCCGCTCTTGCGCCCGGTGATGGTGTTTGTGCTGGTGACCAGCGTGACCGGCTCGTTCCAGATCTTTGACACCATTGCGGTGACCACCAACGGCGGCCCGTTGGACTCCACCCGGGTGATCGTGCACTACATCGTGCAGAACGCCTTCTCCTTCTACAAGATGGGCTACGCCTCGGCCATGTCCATGGTGCTGTGCCTGGTGATGCTGGCCTACACCGTCTTGCAGATGCGCGTGATGCGCGCCAGCGAAAACGATCTCGCCTAACCAGGACCCCACCATGAACACCTTGCAACGCCAATGGACGCCTGGCCGCGTCATCGCCTGGGTCATCTTGCTCACCATGATTGCGGTCACGCTGGTGCCACTGTGGGTGGTGGTGAAAACCGGTTTGATGAACGCCAACGATGTGTACACCGGCTCCTCCGACCTGTTTCCTTCCAACCCCACTTTGGTGAATTTCAAAAAGGTGCTGGGTCTGATCAGCACCGAGGAGGCCTTGTCGCAAGGTGGTTCGGGGGCGCAGATCAACTTCCTGCGCGCCCTGGGCAACTCGCTCTTGTTCACCGGCATCATCGTGACGCTGCAGACCACGTTTGCGGCCATGGCCTCGTATGCCTTTGCCCGCCTGCGCTTCCCCGGACGCGGTGTGGTGTTTGGGCTGTTTGTGGGCTCCATGATGGTGCCGGGTGTCGTCACCTTCATCCCCAACTTCATCCTCATCAAAGACCTGGGCTGGCTCAACACCATGGCCGGCATGGTGGCGCCGTTTTGCCTGATGCAGGGCTTCTCCATCTTCTTTTTGCGGCAGTTCTTTTTGTCGGTGCCGCGTGATCTGGAAGAGGCCGCGCTCTTGGAAGGCGCTACGCACTTTCAAATTTTCTGGCGCATCGTGCTGCCCTTGAGCATCACGCCGCTGGCCACCATTGCCACGCTCACCGGCATCAATATGTGGAACGAATTCTTCTGGCCCTACTTGGTCGCCAAGGACGAAATGCAGCAGGTCTTGCCTGTGGCGCTGCAGTCCTTCAAGTCGCAGACCCCCCAGGGCCAACCCGACTGGACCGGTCTGATGGCGGCCACCGCCATCACCGTATTGCCCACCATCCTGCTGCTCCTGGCCTTTGGCCGACGGGTGGTCGAGTCGGTGCAGTTCAGTGGTGGCAAGTGAACCCTGTTTTTCCCGTTTCCTTTTTCCCAACCAACCAAACCAACGGAGATTATTTGCAATGAAAAAAGCACTCACCCTGGCTGCTGTGGCAGTCGCCGCCACGGCCGCCTCTGCAGCCGAAGTGAAGTACATGCTGTGGGACTCCAACCAGCTCCCGGCCTACCAGCAGTGCGCTGCCGACTTCCAGAAGGCCAACCCCGGCATCACCATCAAGATCACCCAAGCCGGTTGGGACGACTACTGGACCGCAATTTCCACCGGTTTCATCTCCGGCACCGCGCCCGATGTGTTCACCGACCACTTGGCCAAGTACCCCGAGTTCGCCAAGAACAACCAGCTGTTGGACATCGCCCCGCTGATTGCCCGCGACAAGCTCAAGACCGACATTTACGCCGGTGGCCTGTTTGAAACCTGGGGCCGTAGCGGCAAGCAATACGGCCTGCCCAAAGACTGGGACACCGTGGCCTTTTTGGTCAACATGGAACACGCCAAAAAGCAAGGCGTGAGCGCCGCCGACCTGCAAAACATGACCTGGAACCCCAAGGACGGTGGCACGTTTGAGCAAGTGGTGAAAAAGCTCACCGTAGACACCAAGGGCAACAATGCGCTGAGCCCCAACTTCGACAAGAAGAACGTGGCCGTGTACGGCTACCAAACCCCCGGCCCCGGCGGCATGACGGGCCAAACCGAGTGGAGCCACTTTGCGGTGAGCAATGGTTTCAAGTTCCAGGATGCTCCTTGGAATGGCAAGCTGTACTACGACAGCCCCAAGCTCGCAGAAACCATGGACTACCTGGCTGGCCTGCCCGCCAAGGGCTTGTCGGCCACAGCTGAAAACACCAAGAGCCTGGGTTCGGACGCCATGTTTGTCGGCAAGAAGGCCGCCATCATTCCCCAGGGCTCGTGGATGATCACGTACTTCGCTGGCAACGCGAAGTTCGACACCGCCTGGGTGCCACTGCCCAAGGGCCCCACCGGCAAGCGCGCCACCATGTTCAACGGCCTGGCCGATTCGATCTGGGTAGGTACTAAGGTGAAAGAAGAATCCTGGAAGTGGGTGAAGCACCTGGGGTCTGCCGAGTGTCAAAACACCGTGGCCAACTTTGGCGTGGTGTTCCCGGCCGTGAAGGGCGCGGCGGACAAGGCCGTGGAAACCCAGAAGAAGAAGGGCGTGGACTCCACCGCCTTCCTCACCATGGCCAAGGAGCAAACCTTCCTGGCCCCCATTGCCGACAACGGCTCGCAGATTGAAGAGCTGGTGAAGAACGCCAACGAATCCATCTTCTACGGCAAGGCCAAGGCCGCCGATGCGCTGAAAGATGCCAGCGCCAAAGTGAACGCGTTGAACAAGTAAGACGCACCGCCCTACTCCGGCTGCCGCCCTGTGGCGGCGGCCGGTGGGCTTGCAGGCCCGCCTTGCTGCGGGCCGTTTTATTTCAGACACACCCCATGACCTCTTCCGCTCCCAAAATTACCTTCATCGGCGCCGGCAGCACCGTGTTCACCCGCAACCTGCTGGGCGACATACTGGCCTACCCCGAGCTAGCCCAGGCCCACATTGCCCTGCACGACATCGACCCGCACCGCTTGGAGCTGTCGCGCCTGGTGGCGCAGCGCGTGGCCGATGCGCTAGGTGCCAAGCCCCACATCAGCACCAGCACCGACCGCCGCGAAGCCCTGGCCGGTGCGCAGTTTGTGATCAACACCATCCAGGTGGGCGGCTACCGGCCCGCCACCGTGACGGACTTTGACATCCCCAAAAAGTACGGCCTGGAGCAAACCATTGGCGACACCCTGGGCATAGGCGGCATCATGCGCGGCCTGCGCACCATCCCCGTGATGCTGGACATGCTGCGCGACATGGAAGAGCTGTGCGCCCCCGGCGCGCTGCACCTGAACTACGTCAACCCCATGGCCATGATCACTTGGGCGCTCAACCGTGCGTCCACGCGCATCCCCACTGTGGGCCTGTGCCACAGCGTGCAGGGCACGGCCGAAGAACTGGCGCGCGACCTGCAGCTGCCGGTGGAAGAAATTGACTTCCACTGCGCGGGCATCAACCACATGTCGTTCTACCTGCGCTTTGAGCACAAGGGCCAAGACCTGTACCCGCGCCTGCGCGAGATCCACCGCAGTGGCCAGGCCCCGGAGTGGAACCGCGTGCGCTATGAAATGCTGCACCAGCTGGGCTACTTCCCCACCGAGTCCAGCGAGCACTTTGCCGAGTACACGCCCTGGTTCATCAAGCAAGGCCGCGCCGATTTGCTCAAGAAATTCAACATCCCGCTGGACGAGTACCCGGGCCGCTGCCAGGTGTACGAAAAAGCCTGGCCGTACATCGAGCGCGAGCTGTTGACACCCGGCTCGCAAGACCCCGCAGCCTTGCAGCACGAGCTGCGCAGCGCGGGCATTGTGGTCATGCCGCCCTCGTTGGAGCATGCCGCGCAAATGATCGAGGGCCTGCGCACCATCACCCGCAGCGTGGAGTACGGCAGCGGCATCATCCACTCCATGGTGACCGGGCAGCCGCGCGTGATCAATGGCAACGTGATGAACGACCGTCTGATCGACAACCTGCCCGATGGCTGCGCGGTGGAGTTGCCCTGCCTGGTGGACCGCAACGGCATCCAGCCCACGCGCGTGGGCAAGCTGCCGGTGCAGCTGGCCGCTATGATGCGCAGCAATGTCAATGTGCAGGAACTGGTGGTGGAGGCCGTGCTGGGTCGCAACCGCGAGCACATCTACCACGCTGCCATGCTGGATCCCCACACCGCTGCGGTGCTGGACCTGGAACAGATACGCGCCATGGTGGATGAACTGCTGCTGGCACACCGCAACTTTTTGCCAGACTACTTCTACCCCTGACGCCTTGTATGACCCGTGAAGTCCTGCGACCCCCCACCAGTGCCCAGGTCGCCCGCCAAGCGGGCGTCTCGCGCACCACGGTGTCGTTTGTACTCAACGGGGTGCGCAACCAGGGCATCAGCGACAGCACCCGGGCCAAGGTTCTGGCCACGGCCCGGGAAATGGGCTACCAGCCCAATGCCGCTGCGCGCAGCCTGGCCAGCGGCACCACCGGCACCGTGGCCATGGTGATCCCCAAAGCGGCGCATTTGTATGTGGACGTTTTTTTGGCGCAACTGGTGGCCACGCTCAACGAGGAATGCCATAAGTTCGGCCTCAAACTGCTCATTGAAAGCACCGACGACGAAGGGCGCGAGCCTGGGGGGTTTTTGAACCTGGTGCGCGGGCGCAGCATCGACGGGCTGATCATCCCCAACCAGCGCACCTCGGAGCATGAGCACATCCGTTTGCTGCAGGAAGCAGGCGTGCCGCTGGTGTATTTCTCCTCCAACCCCAACGACCCCAACAGCCGCCAGACCGTGGGCAGCGACACCACGTTGGCCGCGCTCATGGCGGTGAACCACCTGATCGCCCTGGGCCGCCGCGAGATTGCCTTTGTGAGCTTTGCCAAGCCCGAATACGACTCGGTGAACGACCGCGAAGTGGGTTGGCGCCAGGCCCTGGAAAAAGCGGGCATCACGCCCGACCCGTCCTGGGTGGAGTATGCCGACATCAGCGCCCAAAGCGGCTACGAGGCCACGCGCCGCCTGCTGGCACGCCGCGTCAAGTTCACCGCCTTGTTTGCCGGCAACGACACGATTGCGTTTGGTGCCATGCGTGCGCTCAGCGAAGCAGGACTGCGCATTCCGCAAGATGTGGCGGTGGTGGGCTTTGATGACATCCCCATGGCCCCTTTTGCATCGCCCCCGCTCACCACCATGCGCTCCGACCCCATAGGCCTGGGCCGCGTGGCCCTGCAAAAGCTCATGGCGCAGATGGACATGGGCAGCAAGAGCGGCAAGGAAGACCGCATTCCGTACGAATTCGAGCCACGCCTGATCGTGCGGGAGTCGTGCGGCCACAAGCTGAATCGCCAAGCTTGATTCCATTCCCAAATCCTCCGTGTCGTTGTTGCTTCGCCTTGCCGTGCTACAGCACTGTCTGCGGCTCCGCGCCTAGACACGAATGATTTGAAAATGGAATGAGCAGCCTGGCGCTGTGAACTACATAAAGAGTTTTGTAATGCCCACACAAGCCCTAGACCGCCACCGCCCGCGCTATCACTTCACCGCACCTAGCAACTGGATCAACGACCCCAACGGCGTGTGTTTTCACGAGGGGCGCTACCACCTCTACTACCAGTACAACCCCGATGCCAGCCAGTGGGGCAACATCCACTGGGGCCATGCCAGCAGCGCAGACCTGGTGCATTGGGTGGACGAAGGCATTGCGCTGGCACCATCTAACCCGTGGGATTCCGGCGGCTGCTTCTCGGGCAGCTTCGCCGTGGTGAACGGCCAGCCCACGCTGTACTACACCGGCTACACCGCTGGCGGCCAGGTGCAATGCGTGGCCACCAGCGAAGACTTGCACCACTGGACCAAGCACCCCGAGCGCACCATCGCCACGCCGCCTGCCGATGTGGAGGTGCACGACTTCCGCGACCCCTATGTGTTCCAGCACGCGGGCCAATGGCTGATGGTGGTGGGGGCGTCCTACCGCCACGAGCGCGGCCAGGTGCTGCTGTACCAAAGCGCCGACGGTGTGGACTGGCACTACCAAGGCCCGCTCTTTACCGCGCCCCATCTCAACCTGGGGGTGATGTGGGAATGCCCCAACCTCTTTCCGCTGGGCAGGCACTGGGTGCTGACGGTATCGCGCTGGCAGGCCAGCGGGGCCCATGCGTTTGTGGGTGACTTTGATGGCCGCCAGTTTGTGCCGCACTGGGATGCGCCGCTGGATGTGGACTCCGGCTCCTTTGCCCACCTGACCTTCACCGCCCCCGATGGCCGCGCGCTGCAATGGGCCTGGATCAATGAGCAGCGCGAGCAAGCCCTGATCAACGCCGACGGTTGGGCCGGTTGCATGGGCGTGCCGCGTGCGTTGGGCGTGGACCCGCAGGGCCGCCTGACGCTGCAGCCTGCACAAGAGATGGCCCAGCTGCGCAGCGCACCCGTGCCGGTGCACAGCACGGGTGCCAGCACCGGCGTACTGCACCAGTTTGAAGGCACCTGCATCGACGTTGAAGTGCGCTTTCGCGCGATGGACCGCAACAAGGTGGGCGTGGTGCTGTGCGCCACCCCGGACCAGACCGAGGCCACGCGCATCGTCTATTGGTCCGATGCGCGCCGCCTCAGCATCGAGCGCGAACGCAGTTCCGTGAACCGGGGAGTGCGCCACCAGGATGTGCACGCGCACTTTGCGCTCGATGCGGGCGAAGACCTGCAACTGCGAGTTTTGCTGGATGCCAGCGTGCTGGAGGTGTACGCCAACAGCCGCCTGTGCCTGAGCACCCGCATCTACCCCGACAGCGCGGCCGCCACGCAGGCCCAGGTGTTTGCCGAAGGCCAGGCAGCGGCCGACATTGCTGTGTGGGGGATGGGCAGCATCTACACCGGCCCGCGCAGGCCTTTGGCTTGAAGGGCCGCCGCGGGATGCACACAGCCAAGCAGCAGCGGCTGGCGGGCATTGCGCTGGTGGTCTGCGCGGTCATCAGCTTTGCCGCGCTGGACACCAGCACCAAATGGATATCGGCCTCCATGCCCTTGCTCATGGCGCTGTTTATGCGCTACCTGGTGCAAAGCATCATCGCCACCGTCACGCTCCTGCCCACGCGCGGGCTGGCGCTGCTGCGCACGCAGCACCCGCGCTTTCATGTGGCGCGCGGGCTGCTGCTGATACTGAGTTCGGCGCTGGCGTTCTTGAGCCTGTCGCTCATGCCCGTGGGCGAGTTCACCGCCGTGGTGATGGTGACGCCGCTGGTCGTCACCCTGCTGGCCGCGCGCATGCTGCGTGAGAAAGTCCGGCCGCTGCAGTGGGTGTTTGTGGCCGGTGGCTTTGTGGGCACCTTGCTGGTGGTGCGCCCGGGCGGGGAGAGCTTTTCGTGGCTGCTGCTGTTTCCGTTGGCGCTGGTGTTCGTCAACACCGCATTCCAGCTGCTCACCAGCCGCATGGCCCAGACCGAAGACCCGCTCACCCTGCAGTTCTACACCGCCTGGGTGGGCACGGTGGTGGCCGGGCTGCCGGTGGCGTGGGTCTGGAAACAGGTGGACGACTGGAAGGTGTGGGCCGCCCTGCTCTTCATGGGCTTTGCCAGCTCGCTCGGGCACTTGCTGCTGATCTGGTCGTTCCGCAAAGCGCCTGCGTCTTCGCTCATGCCGTTTATGTACGCGCAGATTGCGTTTGGCATGCTGGGTGGTTGGCTGGTGTTCCAGCACCGGCCCGATGCGATTGCGGTGGGCGGCATGCTGCTTATTGCCGCCAGCGGCGTGGCCGCCGCGCTGCACGGTGCGCGTGCCAGCGTGCTGGCCATGGAGGCCACCGAGCACTGAGGCGGTTCAGCCCCGCCGCCAGCCCCGCCGCCAGCGCAGTCGCCTCAGATATTTTCCGAAGTGCAAATGTCAAAAGGCACCAGCACCGACTGGCTGCCGCCATTGGGCCAGGCCTTTTTGGCACGGATGGTGGCGGCAACGGTCTCGCGGGCGATGGCCTCAAAGGGGTGCGATATCACCATGGTGAGCGAGCGGTCCAGCAGGCCTGCCTTGGTGGTGCCCATGAGGTCGTGGCCCACAGTGACCAGCTTGCCGCTCTGGCCGCTGGCGCGTATGGCTGCCAGCGCGCCGGTGATTCCGCCGCCCGACACATACAGGCCGCGCAGGTCCGGGTGGTCGCGCAGCAGCTTTTCGGTCAGCTCGCGTGCAATGGCGTCCGACTCAAAAGTTGCCAGCGGCTCCAGCATGGTGAAGTCGCCGGGGTGCTCGCGGAAGTAGGAGCGAAAGCCGCTTTCGCGCATGTCGTGGCAGCGGTAGCGGTGCGTGCCAACCAGAATGCCCACCTTGCCCGGCAGCTTGCACAGGTGTGCAAAAGCCCAGGCCGCCGTGCGCCCTACCTTCCAACTGTCCAGGCCCACATAGCCCACCTGGGTGCGTGCGGACAGCGGCGTGACCAGCGTCACCACTGGCACACCCAGCAGCGCAATGCGGTCTATCGCATCCGACACCAGCGGGTGCTCTGCGGCCAGCACGGCCAGCGCATCGCAGCTCTGGGCCAGTGCCTCCATGCGGGTGGCCACTTGCTCGGGTGAGAGGTCGTCAAGGTGCTCCAGCTGCAGGCTGACCTCGCATTCATCGGTCTCGCGCACGGCGGTTTCCAGGCACTGCTCCAGCAGCTCGGAAAACGGGCGGTGCGGCGTTTGGATGATCACGCCCAACTGGTGGCGCGGGCGGCTGGCGGCCACGCGCTGCTCCAGCGCACCCACGGCGTAAAAGCCGATCTGGCGGGCGGCTTCCAGCACTTGCTGCTTGGTTGCGCTGCGCACGGAGCCCGAGTCTCCCAGCACCCGGTTCACCGTGGCGATGGAAACGTTGGCGGCTTGGGCCAGATCCTTGATGGTGGGACGTGCCATGAGTTACCTAAAAATGATACAAAAAATATCTTTCACACCTGCGCCATCTTGTTTTGATGGATTTCAAGGGTTTTCACTGAGCAGTGAAGCCATTTTGGATGATGCAAAAAGATACATTATGAATCAGTAATGCGTTTATTTATGATGTCTTTTTGACATGCGACGCTAAAGTCCACTCCATCTTATGGCACCCCCTTTGGGGGCTTGTGAATAACGAGGAGACGCGATGGACGATTTGCAAACCGGTGTGCGCAACAAGCGCGGTGACTGGGCCCCCAACCAGGCCCTGGAAGTGGCCCCTTTCTGGAGCTGGCCTCCCAAGCTGACCCAAATCCCCGCCTGGGTGGTGGGCTACTTCTGGCCCTGGAACCTGGTGGCCATCGCCACTACCGCGCTGTGGTGGAACTATGTGGTGCCCGGTATGGATGTCGCGCGCACCTTGGCCTGGGGCTGGGTGCTGCCGCTGTTTGCAGCCAACTGGCTGGGCCTGCTCGCCTTCTACGGCTTTTTTGAATGGCGCTACTACCGCCGTCGCGTGCAGGATCGCAGCTTCAAATACAACGGCAAGTTCCCCGCCGAGCAGCCCTCGGACGTGTTCTGGTTCCAGAGCCAGAACATCGACAACTTCCTGCGCAGCTTTTGCATCTCGATACCGATTGGCACTGCCATTGAGGTGTTCCTGCTCTGGGCTTTTGCCAACGGGCAGATACCCACGCTGGACTGGGCCACGCAACCCGGCACGCTGGTGGTGCTGGCGCTGCTGTGCCCGGTGCTGCATGAGCTGCATTTCTTTTGCATCCACACCGCCATCCACTGGGGACCGCTGTACCGCTGGGTGCATTCCATCCACCACAACTCGGTGAACCCTTCGCCTTGGTCTTCCATGTCCATGCACCCGGTGGAAGGCACGGCCTACTTTGGCGTGGCGCTGTGGCTGCTGGTGATTCCCTCGCATCCGGTGCTGGCGGTGTACCTGTTCCATCTGGCGGCGTTTGGGGCCATCGTGGGCCACCTGGGCTTTGACCAACTGCTGCTGCCCGGTGGCGGCACGCAAAAGAGCAGCGCCTATGCACATTACCTGCACCACAAGTTCTTTGAAGTGAACTACTGCGACGACGGCTACCTGCCGCTGGACAAGCTGTGGGGCAGCTGGCACGACGGCTCTGCTGAGGGCGAGCGCCGGATGCAAGAGCGCTTCAAGAAGAAACGTGACCGCGTCAACGCGGCCTGAACCTCACCCCCAAACCACAGGAGCAAGCACCATGGCCAGTTGGATAGCCGCCTGCCAGGCAGACACCATTGAACAAGAAGGCGTGGTCCGTTTCGACCACGGCAACCGCACCTTTGCCATCTACCGCAGCCCGTCGGACGAATACTTTTGTACCGACGGCCTGTGCACCCACGAAGCCGTGCACCTGGCCGATGGCTTGGTGATGGACTACAAAATCGAGTGCCCCAAGCACAGCGCTGAGTTTGATTACCGCTCGGGTGAAGCCCTGCGCAGCCCGGCGTGCAAGGCCCTCAAGGCCTACGCCGCCAAGGTAGAGGGCGGCCAGGTTTTTATTGACATCTGAATCCATGCAAGTCCACACCACAAGGAGGTCTTCCATGGAGTAGCCAAGCCATGCACCGTATGCGCAAAGTGTTAAACCGACCCACCGGGTCACCCCAAAAATAGATCGAGGAGCATTTGATGAAGAAACTGATTTTGACGGCCGCAGCGGCCACCACCCTGCTGTCCCCCCTGGTTGCAAGCGCCCAGAAAATTGGCGTCACCATGGTGGACTACAACGACACCTTCCGCACCCTGCTGCGCAACGGCGTGGAAGAAGGCGCCAAGAAAGCCGGTGCCACCGTGCAGTTTGAAGATGGCAAGTCTGACGTGTCCACCCAACTCAGCCAGATCCAGAACATGATTGCGCAAAAGTTGGACGCCATCATCGTGCAGGCGGTGGACACCGACGTCACCCCCAAGATCACCAAGCTGGCCAGCGCCGCCAAGATTCCCCTGGTGTACGTCAACCTCAAGCCTTCCGACTTTGACAAGCTGCCCGACGGCGTGACTGTGGTGGCGTCCGATGAAATCGTGGGTGGCACGCTGCAGGCGCAGCAGGTCTGCAAACAACTCAAAGGCAAGGGCAATGTGCTGGTGCTCATGGGCGACCTGGTGCACGAAGCCGCACGCACCCGCACCAAGGCGGTGGAAAACGTGGTGGCCAGCAAAGACTGCGCGGGCATGAAGATCGTGGACAAGCGCGAGGGCAAATGGAGCCGCACCACGGCCCAGGACATCACCACCAACTGGCTTACCGCAGGCCTGGCCTTTGACGCCATCATTGCCAACAACGACGAAATGGCGCTGGGTGCCATCAACGCGCTCAAGGCCGCCAAAAAGCTGGGCCCGAACGTGGTCGTGGCAGGCATCGATGCGACGCCCGACGCACTGGCTTCCATGAAGGCGGGAGACCTCAAGGTCACCGTGTTCCAGAACGCGTCGGCCCAAGGTATGGGTGCAGTGGATGCTGCGCTCAAGCTGATCAAGAAGCAGAAGGTGGAGCGTTTTGTGAACGTGCCTTTTGAGCTGGTCACGCCCGAGAACATGGCCAAGTACGTGGGCAAGAACTGATTCAACACGAGAGTTGAATGGGTGCAGCGGTGAGTGATGACGCCCTGCATGTCTCCTTGGGCCAGCGTTGTGCTGGCCCCTTTTTTCATCGCGCCACCCCTCACAACGCACGAAGACTCCCATGCAAAAATTCTTGGTATTCCAGTCCCTTTGGGCCATGGAGCGGCGCCACACCGATGGCCATGAACGCAGCCTGCAGCAAAACCTGGAGATGATCCAGGAAGCCGGGTTCGACGGCGTCAGCTTCTCATTGGGCGATGCCGATACCGCCCAGCGCGTGGCCAGCTTCTGTGCGGGCGCGGGCATGCAGATGGAATGGCAATGCTTCCCCAAAACGGTGGACGATCTGAAGCCCGTGCTGGAGCTGGCGGCACGCTACAACATCCACCACCTCGACATGCAACCCGACGTGCGGCCCCGCACATTGCAAGAGAGCGTGCGCCTGATTGACGGCTGGCGCAGGCTGAGCGCGCAGGTGGACTTTCCTGTCTATATCGAAACCCACCGCGACCGCATCACCACCGACCTGTTTGCCACGTTGGACCTGCTGGACTGCTTCCCGGACCTCAAGCTGTTGGGCGACCTGTCGCACTTTCTGGTGGGGCGCGAGTTTGCATGGCCGGTCACGGAAGAAAACCACGCCTACATGCGCCGCATCATGGACAACTGCTGGGCCTTCCACGGTCGCGTGGCCAGCCGCGAGCAGGTGCAGATTGAAATTTCATTCCCCGCGCACCAGCCCTGGGTGGAGCTGTTCAAAGACTGGTGGCGCTACGGCTTCCAGAGCTGGCAAGCCCGCGCCGATAAAGATGCCAGCCTGGCCTTTGTCTGCGAGCTGGGCCCCAAGCCTTACGCCATCATTGGCCCCGATGGCAACGACCTGGCCGACCGCTGGGCCGACTCCTTGCTCTTGCGCGACATTGCCAAAGGCGTGTGGGCAGAGGCCTGCAGCACGATCACCCACACTTCGATTTGAATCTCTGAACTACCAAGGAACCCTCTCATGCAAACCAAAGCCGCCGTCGCCTGGAAAGCAGGCCAACCGCTCACCATCGAAACCGTGGACCTCGCAGGCCCGCGCCTTGGCGAAGTGCTGGTGGAAATCAAGGCCACGGGGATTTGCCATACCGACTACTACACGCTCTCGGGTGCGGACCCTGAAGGCATCTTCCCTGCCATCTTGGGCCACGAGGGTGCGGGGGTGGTGGTGGATGTGGGGCCGGGTGTGACCTCGCTCAAAAAGGGCGACCATGTGATTCCGCTTTACACGCCTGAATGCCGGGGCTGCAAGTTTTGTCTGTCGCGCAAAACCAATCTTTGCCAGCTCATCCGTGGCACGCAGGGCAAGGGTTTGATGCCGGACGCCAGCAGCCGCTTCAGCCTCAATGGCGATCCGATCTTTCACTACATGGGCACCAGCACGTTCAGCAACTACACCGTGGTGC